>LULV01000393.1_pt1 | contig 21018 bp, 13 predicted proteins | sample 728081 | NCBI WGS metagenome assembly LULV01 (sample SAMN03860280, study PRJNA289734) | marine metagenome | biome: seawater column; feature: ocean; material: water; isolation source: Red Sea water column Station 108 - depth 25m | place: Saudi Arabia: Red Sea | collected 2011-10-15 | depth 25 m | reverse complement strand
GCCATTAACGAGCCGTTTTCGACGTCGCCGTCGATCACCGCGCGGCGCAGCGCGCCGGCCCAATAATGTTCGATTTCGAGCTGCGCCGCCGCCATGTCGACGGTGCCCCCGTCGAGCAGATTGGCAACCTCGCGCTGCTTGGCGGTAAAGGCTTCGGTGCCTGCATTCTTCAGCGCACGGACCGGGATGACGGGCAGGCGCGGATCGATCTGGACGCTGGCGATCGCGTCGCGCGCGGAGGCGCGGATGAACGCCTTTTTGAAACTGGGATGCGCGATGCTTTCGGTGGCGCAGACGAAGCGCGTGCCGAGCTGGACGCCCGCCGCGCCCATTTCCAGATAGCCGGCGATCGCCTCACCGCGGCCGATGCCGCCGGCGACGAAGATCGGCACTTCGGCTGCGAGCGCGGGCAGGATTTCCTGCGCGAGCACGCTCGTCGACACCGGGCCGATATGCCCTCCCGCTTCCATCCCTTCGATCACCAGCGCATCGACGCCGGAGCGGACCAGTTTCTTTGCGAGCGCCAGCGTCGGCGCGAAGCAGATCACCTTGGCGCCCGACGCCTTGATCGCCTCGAGGCTGCCCTTTGGCGGCAATCCGCCCGCCAGCACGACATGGCCGACGCCATGCTTGGCGCACACCTCGATCAGCTCGAAAAGCTGCGGGTGCATGGTGATCAGGTTGACGCCGAAATTGCGGGTTGCCAGCGCTTTCGTCGCCGCGATCTCGGCATCCAGCAGCTCGGGCGTCATCGCACCGCAGGCGATCACACCAAAGCCGCCGGCATTGCTGATCGCGCTGACCAGATTGCGCTCCGAGACCCAGCTCATCGCACCGCAGAGAATGGCGTAGTCGCTGCCCAGCAGAGCCGTGCCGCGCGCCATGAGTTCATTCAATTTGCTCATTGCTGCGCCTTTGCCAGCAGCGGCGCGCGCGCGCAATCCATTGCCGTGCGCAGCCCCGAAAGCGGCATGGATTTCGCGGTTCGGCTGGGCGCGGGAAACTCTCCTTTGGGCGCCCAAAGCAAAACAATCATTGTCAACTAAAACAATTGGGATAGTCTCGGCGCCGAATCCACCAAAGGGGAAAGGAAATGCCATGACGTCGTCCCAAGACCCATCGCCCGGCGAGCGCGAGCCGCCCTCGCGCGCGGTTCAGACCGTGCTCGATGCGCTTGAAAAGCTCCGCTTCGGCGCCATCCAACTGACCGTCCACGAAGGGCGGCTAGTGCAGGTCGATGTGACCGAACGGCACCGCTACCCCAACTGATTCTCAAGCTCCCAACGGGGATATTCCCCGCCACCTGCCGCAGACCGGACCACCGGATGTGGCAATTTCTTGCAACAGGAAATTGTCATGATCCGAAAGTCATCGTCTCGCCGCCGGCTTGCTCCGGCCGCCATCCCGCTTACCCTTCTGCTGCTTCTTGTCGCCGATCCCGTCTTGGCGGCCGAAGGTGCCGCTGACGACACCGCAGCCGCAGAATCCGTCGCGGGCGAAGGCCCGCAGGCCGCCTATGGCAATGAGATCGTCGTCACCGCCCGCCGCCGCAGCGAAACCGCGCAAGATGTCCCGATCGCCATTTCGGTCGTCGGCGGCGACCAAATCGACAGCACCGGCAGTTTTAACGTCGGCCGCCTCCAGCAACTCGCGCCGACGCTGCAATTCTACACGAGCAATCCGCGCAACTCGGCGGTCAATATCCGCGGAATCGGCGCGCCGTTCGGCCTGACGAACGACGGTATCGAACAGGGCGTCGGCATCTATGTCGACGATGTCTATTATTCGCGCGTCGCCTCCGCGACCTTCGACTTTCTCGACGTCGCGCAGATCGAAGTGCTGCGCGGGCCGCAGGGCACGCTCTATGGCAAGAACACCACCGCCGGGGCGATCAACATCACGACGAACCAGCCAACCTTCGATTTCGAGGGCAAGGCCGAACTCAGCATCGGCGACCTCAATTTCAAACAGGCGAAGGCGGCGATTTCGGGGCCGCTGTCCGACCGGCTGGCTGCGCGCATTGCGGTGTCCGCGACGAGCCGCCGCGGCACCATCTACAATGTCACGACCGACCGCTGGATACAGAGCCAGGACAATATCGGCCTGCGCGGGCAATTGCTGTGGAAGCCCACCGACACGCTCAGCATCACGCTCGTCGGCGACTGGAACAAGCAGGACGCGGTATGCTGCGGTTCGGTGTTCGTGCGAACCGGCGCGACGCAGCGGCCGCTCGCCCGCCAATATGCCGCGCTCGCGGCGGCGCAGGGCTATATAGTGCCGAGCACCAATCCCTTCGACCGGCTGACCGACCTCGACGCCAATCTCAATGCCGGGAACGAGATCGGCGGCGTGGCGCTGCGTGCCAAATGGGATGTCGGCCCCGGCACGCTCACCTCGATCACCGCGTGGCGCTATTGGGACTGGCAGCCCGAGAACGACCGCGATTTCACCGGCCTGCCGATCGTCACCAAGTCGCAGAACCCGTCGCAGCAGAATCAATACACGCAGGAAGTGCGCTACAATGTTTCGGGCGACCGCTTCGATTTCGTGCTCGGCGGCTTTGCCTTCCACCAGCGCATCGACACGCAAGGGACCGAGGCGCATGGCGCGGCGTCGAGCCGCTGGACGCTCAATCCGACGAGCGCGCTTGCCAATGATCCGACCGTGCTCGACGGGCTGACGGCGCGCAACACGCAATATCTCAAGAATACCAGCCTCGCCCTTTTCGGGCAGCTAAGCTGGAAGATTACCGACCGGCTGACGATCCAGCCGGGCGCGCGGATCAACTATGACAAGAAGGACGGCTATTATCAGCGGCTGGTGTTCGCGGGCGACGGATCGCCCGTGACGCGGGCGCTTACCGGCCCGGTGTCGGTCGCGCGACTGGGCGTGTTCGCGCCGCAGGAATATGCGCCGAGCTTCAGCGGCTGGAACTTCAGCTACGACCTGACCGCGACCTATAAGCCGGCGCGCGGCGTGCTGGTCTATGCAACCTATGCCAAGACGTTCAAGTCGGGCGGTATCAATCAGAATGGCGTGCCGACCGATGGCGCCGGCAACCCGTTGCTCGGCGCCGCGACGATCAGGCCGGAAGCGGTCGACCATTACGAGGCAGGGTTGAAGACAGAATATTGGGACGGGAAGGGGACGTTCAACGTGGCGATCTTTCGCACCGATATCGGCGATTATCAGGCCAATGTGAACAACGGCCAGTTCGGGGTGCTGCGCGGCTATCTCGCCAATGCGGACAAGGTGCGTACGCAGGGGATAGAGGCCGACGTGGCGATCCGTCCGAGCGAGCGTTTCAATGCCTATGTCAACGGCGCCTACACCGACGCCAAATACCGGCGCTTCGTCGATGCGCCATGCCCGCCCGAATTGTCGGGCGGCACGAACAGTCCCGCGAACTGCGACATATCGGGCGCGCGGCTGCCGGGCGTGTCGAAATGGGCGCTGTCCTTCGGCGCGGAAGCCAATGTCCCGGCATCGCTGTCCGGACAGGAGGGGCAGGTCTATCTGGGCTATGACGGCAGCTATCGTTCGAACTTCTCGTCGAACGCGAGCCCGTCGATCTACACCTGGGTTGAAGGCTATTCGCTGTCGAATATCCGTGTCGGCTTCCGGGCGGAGCGCCGCCTCGATGTCTTTGCCTGGGTGCGCAACGCCTTTGATCGCGATTATATCGATCAGCTTTTTGTCGGACCGGGCAATACGGGGCTGATCACCGGGCTGCCGGGCGACCCGCGGACGTGGGGCGGGACGATCAAATTCGGATTCTGACGGGCATCGGAGCGCAAAGCCAACGGAAAAGGGGCCGCCCGATGGGCGGCCCCTTTCATATGCCGGCGGCGTTAGCGCTGCTGGCCGGGATTGCGCTCTTCTTCGCGGCGCTGCTCGCCCGGCTGGCGGTTCTGGCCGCCCTGCTGTTGCTGCTGACGGCGCTGTTCTTCTTCGCGATCCGCCTGCGGCTTCTGCTGGTTCTGGTTGGGGGTATTAGCCACTTTCCTTCTCCTTGCAGTCCGGCTGCAAGTATCGCGGCCGGACCTATGAAAAACCCTTGGCGAATAGGCGATGTTCCTCGGTTCGTCGCATCCGCGCCCGGTCGTGGCGGCGGGGCGACGAGCGGCTGATCCGGATCGTCCTCCAAGCGTTAATGATCGGAAGGGTCGATCACTGAATACAGCTTATTCGGTTATGTCGATGGGAACGCGCGGCCTATCCTCGAACCGTCAGAAGGAGAGGATAGCGTCATCGACTCGGTGCAATGCCGGTCGGCCCGACTTTGCCCGTCACGCGTCCGTCATCCTGCCGCGTCACGATCCGATAATCCAAAAGAGGAGAGATTGCATGAACGACCAGACCCCCATCGACGCCGCAGGAGGTTGCCCCGTCCACAAGGGCGGCATGCGCGCGCTGCTCGGCCGCACGAACAAGGATTGGTGGCCGGACATGCTGGCGACCGACATCCTCACCCCCAACGGATCGTCCAACCCGATGGGCGAAGATTTTGATTATGCCGAAGCGTTCAAATCGCTCGACTATCAGGCGCTGAAGGCTGACCTGACCGCGCTGATGACCGACAGCCAGCCCTGGTGGCCCGCCGACTATGGTCATTATGGGCCCTTCTTCATTCGCATGGCGTGGCACGCGGCTGGCACCTACCGCACCGCCGACGGCCGCGGCGGCGCCAACAGCGGGCAACAGCGTTTCGCACCGCTCGACAGCTGGCCCGACAACGGCAATCTCGACAAGGCGCGGCGCCTGCTTTGGCCGATCAAGCAGAAATATGGCAACAAGATCAGCTGGGCCGATCTGTTCATCCTCACTGGCAATGTCGCGATCGAAAGCATGGGCGGTCCGGTCTTCGGTTTCGGTGGCGGCCGCGTCGATGTCTATGAACCCGAACGCGACATCTATTGGGGTAGCGAAGATAAATGGGTGAACGAAGGCGTGCAGACGCGCATCGACCCCAAGCACGGCTTCGAAGTGATAGAAGGGCCGCTCGCCGCGATCCAGATGGGGCTGATCTACGTCAATCCCGAAGGGCCGCAGGGCAATCCGCACGATGACGAAGGCATGGCACGCGACATGAAGGAAACCTTCGCGCGTATGGCGATGAACGACGAGGAAACCGTCGCGCTGACCGCTGGCGGCCATACGTTCGGCAAGGCGCATGGCAATGGCGACGCCTCGACGCTGGGGGCCGCGCCCGCGGGCGGCGATCTCGCTGCGCAGGGATTCGGCTGGGTCAGCGGCGAGGAACATGGCGGCATCGGCGAACATGCGGTGACGAGCGGCATCGAGGGCGCTTGGACGAACACCCCCGACAAGTGGACCGAAAATTATTTCCGGCTGCTGTTCGACTATGACTACGAGCTGGTGAAATCGCCCGCGGGCGCAAACCAGTGGCAGCCGATCGGCCAGAAGGAAGAGGATATGGCGCCGGCGGCGTGGGATCCGAATATCAAGGTGCCCACGATGATGACGACCGCCGACATGGCGCTGAAGCGCGATCCGGCATACCGCAAGATCAGCGAGAAGTTCCGCAGCGACCATGAGGCATTCAAGGACGCTTTCGCGCGCGCGTGGTTCAAGCTGACGCATCGCGACATGGGTCCGAAAACCCGCTACCTCGGCCCCGAAGTGCCCGCCGAAGACCTGATCTGGCAGGATCCGATCCCCGCGGGCACCATGCCTTCGGATGCCGAGGTCCAGGCAGTGAAGGACAAGATCGCCGCGAGCGGCCTGACCGTCAGCCAGCTCATCAAGACGGCATGGGCCTCCGCCAGCACCTTCCGCAAGTCGGACTTCCGCGGCGGCGCCAACGGTGCGCGGGTTCGCCTCGCGCCGCAAAAGGACTGGGAGGTCAACGAACCGGCGATGCTGGCGAAGGTGCTCGATACGCTCGACGGCCTGCGCGGATCGATGTCGATGGCCGATGCAATCGTGCTGGGCGGCGTCGTCGGGCTTGAAAAGGCGATCAAGGACGCGGGCTTCAACGTCGCGGTGCCTTTCACGGGCGGCCGCGGCGACGCGACGGCGGAGCAGACCGATGCCGACAGCTTCGCGGTGATGGAACCCGAAGCCGATGCCTTCCGCAACTATCTCGGCAAGAAGAAGCTGGCGGTGAAGACCGAGGAAATGATGCTCGACCGCGCGTCGCTGCTCGGTCTGTCGGTGCCCGAAATGACCGTGCTGATCGGCGGCCTGCGGGTGCTCGGCGCCAATCATGGCGATCGCGGCCACGGCCATTTCACCAAGCGTTCGGGTCAGTTGACGAACGACTATTTCGTCAACCTGCTCGACATGACCAATGTGTGGAAGGCCGTCGATGGATCGGATGACCAGGAATATGTGGCCACCGATCGCAAGAGCGGCGGCGAAACCTGGCGCGCAACCCGCGCCGACCTCGTCTTCGGTTCCAATTCGGAGCTGCGTGCGGTCGCCGAAGTCTATGCCGAGACGGGCCACGAGGAAAAGTTCGTGAAGGACTTTGTCAAAGCCTGGACGAAGATCATGAACGCCGACCGCTTCGACCTCGCGTAACCGGGCGGGCACCGGTCCCGAACATGCTTCGGGACCGGCCGCCAACCCTCATGGCGACGGGTCGCGACCCGCCTTCCGGGGACATGGGCCTGGAAGGCGGGTCATATTTTATGCGGAGGACAAGGCCGAAGGCCTTAAACGGTCGGCCGTTCGCCCGGCGACGGAGGTGCTAGAAATCGACGTCTTCGTAATATTTGGGCGGCGTCACGATTTCCATCCGCTCGGCGAGCAGCGGCCGGAAGCTCGGGCGCGACTTGAGGCCCGAATACCAGCCCTTCGTCTGCTCGTGCCCGGTCCAGTCGATGCCGCCCAGATAGTCGGCGACGGAGATATGCGCCGCGGCGGCGAGATCGGCGAGGCTCATCGTCGCACCGGCGAGCCAGGTGCGGTGGTCGATCAGATAGTCGATATAGTCGAGATGCTGGTTCGCCGCCTTCATCGCCTCGCGTAGCGCGCCGCCGTCGGGTGGCTGGCGGTGGACGATGCGCTTCTGCATCCGTTCGAAGAGCAGCGGGCCTGTGACTTCGAAATAGAATTCCTGGTCGAACCAGGCGACCAGTCGGCGGATTTCGGCGCGGTTGGCGGCGGTGCCGTTGATCATCGCCTTGCCCTCGACCGTCTCCTCGAAATATTCGGCGATGGCGTTGCTGTCGATGAGCACCTGTCCGCGCCCCTCGTCGACCATCACCGGGGTACGCCCGGCGGGGTTCAGGTCGACGAATTCGTCGCGGCGCTCCCAGGGCGATTCGCGCACCAATTCATAACCCACGCCCTTTTCGCCGAGCAGCAGCCGGATCTTGCGCGAGAAGGGACAGAGAGGGAATTGATAGAGTTGCCACATGACCATCCGCATAGCGGCAGCGAGGCGGCTCGTCCAATGGCTATGGCGGACTTATCAACCGGGTCGGTTCGGGGGTGTCCGAAGGCAGCGTGCTATCGCCGAGCGGCGGCGCGTTCGGCTTCCCATTGCGCCAGAAGATCGCGCGCCATATCCTTGATAACGGGCGCGTAGGCGGCGACCGCGGAAGCGGCGTGGCCAGCCATGCGCGCGCTCGCGCGAACGTCGCCGCCCATGCGCTCGGCATAGCCGGGGTCGCGCCCCGCGACGTCGCCGACGGTGGCGTCGGGCGGAATGCGGGCCGCATCGGATGACGGATCGATCCGCGCGACAGCTTCAGCGAGCGGGCCGACGGGCATCTGCATCATCGCGCCGACTAGTGCGGTAATCGTGTCGGCCATCCGCTCCTGCGTCGCCGGATCGTTCAGCACCGCAGCAGCGTCGCGCGCATCGGCCGCCGACGCGGGGACGGGCGCGACAAGCGCGAGGAGGGGAAGGGCAGCGCAGACCGGCCGCATGGCATCATCCTTTCGGGACGCGAAACATCGGTGCCGCACATAGCGGCCCGACGCTTTCGCGCGGCTGAATGACCTGTCGTCTTGCGGCAGACCGGGGCCGCGATGCGGCAAGCGTCCCCGGCGAAGACCGGGGACACCAGCTATTCGGCGGCGACCGCCTCTGCAGCGCGGTCGCTGAGCGGATGCGCGAGACGGCCGATCATTTCCTTGGGGCATACCTGCCAAAAACGCGTGCGCCAGCGATCCCAGTCGGCAAGCACCTCGGCCGACCATTTGCTGCCGGTTGCCGCCGCATGCTCCTCGACGAGTGCGCGCAGCGCGCCCTCCCAATGTGCGCTGTCGAGCCGTTGCCAGACGATCGATTCGGGATTGGCGCGGCGTTCGAAGCTGTCATCGACGTCGAGGACGAAAGCCATGCCGCCGGTCATGCCGGCGCCGAAATTCGACCCTACCGCACCCAGGATCACCGCCGTGCCGCCGGTCATATATTCGCAGCCATTGGCGCCGCAGCCTTCGATCACGACCTTCGCGCCCGAGTTGCGGACGGCGAAGCGTTCGCCCGCCTGACCCGCGGCGAGCAAGGTGCCGGCGGTCGCGCCATAGAGGACGGTGTTTCCGACGATGCTGTTGTGCTGGCTGACCAGCGGGCTCGACACGGTCGGCCGCACGATGATGCGCCCACCCGACAGGCCCTTGCCGACATAGTCGTTGGCATCGCCGAACACTTCGAGCGTGATGCCCTGGCAAAGGAATGCGCCGAGCGACTGCCCGGCGGTGCCGCGCAGACGCACCTGCACATGGTCGTCGGCAAGCCCGGTCATCCCGAAACGGGCCGTGACCTCGGCCGAGAGGCGCGTGCCGACGGCGCGGTGGGCTTCGCATCGTTGAATATCTGCGCGTCGAGGCTGTCGGGCACCGGATTGCGGAAATTCGGTCCCTGCGATCGGCGCTGCTCGTCGGGCGCATCGACCTTGGCGAGGATCGGATTGAGGTCGAGGTCGTCGAGATGCTCGGCACCGCGGCTGACCTGGCGGAGCAGCTCCGTGCGGCCGATCACCTCGTCGAGGCTGCGGCAGCCGAGCTTGGCGAGGATTTCGCGCACTTCCTCGGCGATGAAGGTCATCAGATTGATGACCTTTTCGGGCGACCCCGTGAACTTCTGGCGCAGCTTTTCGTCCTGCGTGCAGACCCCGACGGGGCATGTGTTCGAATGGCACTGGCGCACCATGATGCAACCCATGGCAACAAGGCTCAGCGTCCCGATGCCATATTCCTCGGCGCCCAGAATGGCGGCGATGACGATGTCGCGCCCTGTCTTGAGCCCGCCGTCGGTGCGCAGGCGGATACGATGCCGAAGGCCGTTGAGCGTCAGCACCTGATTGACTTCGCTGAGGCCCATTTCCCAAGGCGTGCCGGCATATTTGATGCTGGTCTGGGGGCTCGCGCCGGTGCCGCCGGTGTTGCCCGAGACGAGGATGACGTCGGCATGCGCCTTTGCCACACCCGCCGCGACGGTGCCGATGCCCGCCGAGCTGACGAGCTTTACGCAGACGCGCGCCTTCGGATTGATCTGCTTCAAATCGTAGATGAGCTGCGCCAGATCCTCGATCGAATAGATGTCGTGGTGCGGCGGCGGCGAGATCAGCATCACGCCCGGCGTCGAATGGCGCAGCCGCGCGATGAACTCGGTGACCTTGAAGCCCGGAAGCTGGCCGCCTTCGCCGGGCTTGGCACCCTGTGCGACCTTGATCTCGATCTCGTCGCAGGCGCCGAGATATTCGGCGGTGACACCGAAGCGGCCCGACGCGATCTGCTTGATATTGCTGTTGGCATTGTCGCCATTGGCATAGGGGCGGTAGCGTTCGCTCGCTTCGCCGCCTTCGCCCGACACCGCCTTCGCGCCGATGCGGTTCATCGCGATGGCCAGCGTTTCGTGCGCTTCGGGCGATAGGGCGCCCAACGACATGCCCGGGGTGACGAAGCGCTTGCGGATTTCGGTGATCGCCTCGACGCTGTCGAGCGGTATGCCCTGCGCGGGGAAGTTGAATTCCATCAGGTCGCGCAGATAGATGGGCGGCAGGTCGGCGACCCCGCGCGCGAATTGCAGATAGGTCGAATAGCTGTCGGTCGCGACGGCGGTCTGCAGCAGGTGCATGAGCTGCGCCGAATAGGCGTGCGCTTCGCCGCCCGCGCGCTGGCGATAGAAGCCGCCGATGGGGAGCGTCGTGACGCGCGCGTCGAACGCTGCCTCATGCTTCTCGGTCGCGTTGATGAACAGCGACTGATAGCCCTCGCCCGAAATCTTGGCCGGCATGCCCGGGAAGAGGTCGTTGACGAGCGCGCGGCTGAGGCCCACCGCCTCGAAATTATAGCCGCCGCGATAGGAGGAGATCACCGCGATCCCCATCTTCGCCATGATTTTGAGCAGGCCGTCGTCGATTGCCTTGCGGAAGCGCTTCAGAGCATCGGCCAGTGCGAGCTCGCCGAACAGGCCGCGCGACAGGCGGTCGGCGATCGCCGCTTCGGCCAGATAGGCGTGGACCGTGGTCGCGCCGACGCCGATGAGCACCGCAAAGCCGTGCGTGTCGAGTATCTCGGCCGAGCGGACGTTGATCGAGGCGTAGCTGCGCAACCCCTTGCGCACGAGGTGCGTGTGGACCGCCGCAGCGGCGAGCACCATCGCGACCCCGACGCGATCTTCGCCGATCGTCTGGTCGGAAAGGAACAGCTCGCTCCGCCCAGCGCGCACGGCGTCCTCTGCCTCGCGCCGGATGCGCGCGATCGCGTCGCGCAGCGTCGAGGCGTCGCCGCCGGTGGGGAAGGTGCAGTCGATCTCGGCCACGGCATCGCCGAAATAGGCGCGCAACCGGTCCCAATCGTCGCCGACGAGCACCGGCGAGTCGATGACGAGCACGTGCGGGCTCTGGCCCTTTTCGTCGAGAATGTTGGCGAGGTTCGAAAAACGCGTCTTCAGGCTCATCACATGCCGTTCGCGCAGGCTGTCGATCGGCGGATTGGTGACCTGGCTGAAGTTCTGGCGAAAGAATTGCGCGACATGGCGCGGCTTGTCGGAAATGACGGCGAGCGGCGTGTCGTCGCCCATCGAGCCGATCGCTTCCTTGGCATCCTCGACCATCGGAGAGAGGATGAGTTCCATATCCTCCATCGTGAAGCCGGCGGCGACCTGGCGGCGCAGCAGTTCGGCGCGGTCGAAGCCCGGCAGGCTCGACTTGCCGCCCTTGGGCAGGTCGGCCATCGTGCGGAAACCCTTCACGCGCGCGGCATAATCGTGCGTCCCGGCGATCTTGTCCTTGATCGCGCGGTCTTCGTAGAGAGTGCCTTCGTCGAGATCGACGGCGATCATCTGGCCGGGGCCGAGGCGGCCCTTCTTGCGGATGCTTGCCTCGGGCAGCAGCACCATGCCGCTTTCAGAGCCGACGACGAGCAGATTGTCGGCGGTCAGCGTATAGCGCAGCGGGCGGAGCGCGTTGCGGTCCATCCCCGCGACCGCCCAGCGGCCATCGGTCATCGCGAGCGCGGCGGGGCCGTCCCACGGCTCCATCACGCTGGCGAGAAAGCTGTACATCGCCTTGTGCGCGGCGGGCATGTCCTCGTCGGTGGCCCAGGCTTCGGGGACCAGAATCAGCTTTGCGGTCGGCGCATCGCGGCCCGCGCGGCATAGCGTTTCGAACACCGCGTCGAGCGCTGCCGTGTCGCTGGCGCCGGCCGGGATCACCGGCTTGATGTCTTCCGAATGCTCGCCGAAGGCGAGGCTCGCCATCTTGATCTCGTGGCTCTTCATCCAGTTCTTGTTGCCGCGGATCGTGTTGATTTCGCCATTGTGGGCGAGGGTACGGAACGGCTGGGCGAGCCACCATTGCGGGAAGGTGTTGGTCGAATAGCGCTGGTGGAAGATCGCGACCCGGCTTTCGAACAGCTTGTTCGCAAGGTCGGGATAGAAATCCGCCAGACTTTCGGCGAGGAACAGTCCCTTGTAGATGATCGACCGCCCCGACAGGCTGCAGATATAGAAATCGGCGATCTGTGCCGCGATCACCTTCTTTTCGATGCGGCGGCGGACGAGATAGAGCTGCTTTTCGAATTCGTCGATGGACTGGTCTTCTGGCAGGGGCCCCGCGATCATGATCTGTTCGATTTCGGGGCGCGTGCGCTGCGCCTTGTCGCCGATCACCGACACGTCGACCGGCACCTGGCGCCAGCCGTAGATGGTGTAGCCCGCGTCGATGATTTCGGATTCGACGATCGTGCGGCATGCTTCCTGCGCGCCCAAATCGGTGCGCGGCAGGAAGATCATGCCGACGGCGAGGCGGTTCGGCAGCACCTTGTGCCCCGATGCCGCGATTGCATCGTCGAAAAAGCGTTCCGGCAGGTCGACATGGATACCCGCACCATCGCCCGTCTTGCCGTCGGCATCAACGGCGCCGCGGTGCCAGACGGCGCGCAGCGCCTCGATCGCCGCCTCGACGACGCGGCGCGAGGCCTTGCCGTCGGTCGCCGCGACCATGCCGACGCCGCAGGCATCGGATTCGAGGTCGGGGCGATACATGCCGTCTTCGGCAAGCCGCTGGTGATCGGGGGTCGGGTAATAGGTCATGTCGTGGTTCCTGCCGGAATGGGCGTGGGTCAGGTCGAAGGCTTGAGCCGCTTGCGCGCGTTGGCGACGGCTTCCTGTTCGGCGTCATAGGCGGCCGAGGATGCCTTGTCGGCCTCGGCCTCCAGATCTTCGACCTTCTGCAGATCGGCGGTCGACCAGTTGCTGCGGTCATACGCCTCGTCATAGTCACCGGCCGCGTCGGCCGCCGCTGCGGCTGCATCCGCGGCGTCAGCGGCCGCGTCTGCGGCATCGCCCGCTGCATCGACGGCATCGACCGCGGTGGCGTCCGTCGTCATGTCGTCGTTCCACATATCGCGGTTCTTCTTGAGCGTCTTGACGTCGACTTTCATCAGCTTGGCAAGCTTCGCCAGCTCGGCGTCGGTCAGGTCGCTCATCGCCTTTTCCTTGGGCAGATCCTTGAGCTTGCCTTCAAGCTCGGGGCCGCGGTCGATGAACTTGTTGATCAGCGGCGGCACGGCCTTGACCATCGCGATCATGACTTCGGGATCGGCCTGCAGCGACATCCATTCGGCGCCATAGGCCTGGCCCGTCGGGGTTGCGAGAAAGGCGTTGAGGTCGCCGAGCTGCTGCGCGCTGAACTTGCGGGCGTAAGCGCGCGCGAGGCCGTCGCGCATCGGCGGCTCGAGATCGCCGAGCGCCTCGCTGATCAGCGGCTTGATCACCTTGTTGATCTGATCCTCGCGTTCCTTGCGGTGCGGGTCGAACATATCGGCGATCGCGGTCTTGCTCGTCGCATCGAGCGCGGCGATCTTTTCGCTATCGACGCCCGTCTTGATCGAGAGCATCAGGTCCGACATGCTGCTCGTCTGATCCATGAAGGCGCGGAACAGCTTGCCGTACATATTGTCGAGCATCTTCTCGATGCTTCCCGCCGGGATCAGCGCGTTCGTCGTCTGCTGCGCCAGCGCAAGCTGCGCCGGATCGACCGGCGGCAGCTTGTCGACCTCGAAGATTTTTTCGATCAGCGCGATCGCCTGATCGATTTCCTTCTGCATCTTCGCCTTGGCGTCGGCGAGCGACTGCGCGCTGTCGGGCTCGCTTTCACTCTCGGCGGGCATCGCGACGGTGACCGCCTCGGCGATCGGCGCTTCCTTGGGTGCCGCATAGGCGTGGGCCGGTGCCATCGCCATTGCACCGGCGAGCAGCAGATTTTTTAGTTTCGAGTTCGTCATGCCTTGGGCTCCTCGACTTTCGTCTGGATATCTCGCAAAGCTTTTGGTCATCAGATTGCGTTGCCATTCGACGATGTCGGGATCGGACAGGATTCCGGAGGATTCCCGCGCGTATAATTGTCCAGTGGGCGTGTCGAAAAATGCATGCAGTTCTGCAAGCTGTGGTGTCGTAAAGCGCCGTGCATAAGCACGTGACATTGCGGTGAGCATGCCCGGCATCTCGGCCTTCAGTTGATCTGAAGCCAGCTGTCGCTGTCTATCGAGAAACCGGTTGAATACTGCCTCCACCTTCGGCTGTTCGAGTGCTGACGCGATCTCTGGCTGGCCTTTTATGCTGGCAATCATCGTCGACATTATGGACTGCATCATCTGATCGACCATCGCGTCGCGCTGCGTTGCGGGTAGCATCAGGCTTACCAATTGTGTGGCTGCGGCAAGCCGGTCGCTTTCGACTTCAGCCGAAGAAGCTGTTCCGCCGGTGCCTTGCGCATGTACTGCGACGGGGAATGCAATTAGCACGGCGGCTGGCAAGGCGAATTTCCAGTGTCTCATAAGCATGTTCCCTTCCCTGTTGGTCAGGCTGCCTTCTTTTCGCTTTTCGCTTTCGCCTTCAACCATTTCGACATCTGTTCGCTGACATCGCGGCCGTCCCGGATGCCCCAGACGACCAGGCTGGCGCCGCGGACGATGTCGCCGGCGGCAAAAACGCCGGACAGGCTGGTCATCATCGTCTGATGATCGACGCGCAGCGTGCCCCAGCGCGTGACCGACAGATCGGGTGAACCGAACAGGTGCGGCAATTCCTCCGGATCAAAGCCCAGTGCCTTGATCACCATGTCGGCGGGCAAGTCGAAGGTGCGGCCCGGATCGGGTTCGGGGCTGCGCCGGCCGCTTGCGTCGGGGGCGCCAAGGCGCATCCCGGCAACCGCAACCTCTTTCACATGCTTGTCGGCGGCAAAGCTTGCGGGGGCGGACAGCCAGACGAACTCGACGCCTTCCTCTTCGGCGTTGGCGACTTCGCGCTGCGATCCCGGCATATTCTCGCGGTCGCGGCGATAGAGGCATTTCACCGATTTGGCGCCCTGACGTACCGCGGTGCGGACGCAGTCCATCGCGGTGTCGCCGCCGCCGATGACCACGACATGCTTGCCTTCGGCATTCAGGCTGCCGTCGTCGAAGGCGGGGACCGCGTCGCCAAAGCCCTTGCGGTTCGACGCGACCAGATAATCGAGCGCCGCGATCACCCCCTCGGCGCCGTTGCCGGGGACGTTGATCTCGCGCGCCTTGTAGACGCCGGTGGCGATCAGCACCGCATCGTGCCGTCGGCGCAGCTCGTCCAGCGTCGCGTCACGCCCGACCTCGAAGCCTTGGTGGAAATGGATGCCGCTTTCGGCGAGCCGGTCGACGCGGCGCATCACCACATCCTTTTCCAGCTTGAAGCCGGGGATGCCATAGGTCAGCAGGCCGCCGGCGCGGTCGTGCCGGTCGTAGACATGCACCTCATGCCCCTCGGCGCGCAGATATTCGGCGGCGGTCAGGCCTGCCGGACCCGCGCCGACGATGGCGACCGACTGGCCCGTCGCGGGGCCGACATGGACGGGTTCGACCCAGCCCTCGGCCCAAGCGGTGTCGGTGATATATTTTTCGACGCTGCCGATCGTCACCGCCCCGTGACCCGAAAATTCGATCACGCAATTGCCTTCGCAAAGGCGGTCTTGCGGGCAGATGCGGCCGCAGATTTCGGGCATGGTCGACGTTGCGTTCGACAGTTCATAGGCTTCGCGCAGCCGCCCCTCGGCGGTCAGGCGCAACCAGTCGGGGATATGGTTGTGAAGCGGGCAGTGATCCGAGCAATAGGGTACGCCGCACTGCGAACAGCGCGATGCCTGATCGTCGGCCTCGGGCTGCGCGTAGCGCGCCGCGATCTCGTTAAAATCGCGCGCGCGTTCGTCGGCCGAGCGCTTATCCGGATAATGTTGTTCGCGCCCCACAAATTGGAGCATGCGTTCGGAAGCCATGCAAAATCCCCTTCGTCGAAGCGCGGATGCATGGCGGGAGCGCCGCTGTCACGGACATATTGGGCATTAGGACAGTCAGACTGACCTAAAAATATACCACTTCCGTCGTTCGAGGAGAGGGTGCGCAATTAAGTTTCGCAATTAGTAAAATATCGGACCTATCTCATGGTGAGCCAGATGAGCGCCGCGCCGCCGACGATGATTCGATACCAGGCGAAGGGCGCGAAGCCATAGCGGGTGACCACGGCCAGAAACGCCTTGATCACCGCCCAGGCGACGACGAACGACACGGCGGCGCCGAGCGCGATCAGGCCCATGTCGTTCGAGGTGATGGCATCGCGATGCTTGGCGAGTTGCAGCACCGTCGCGCCGGTCAGCGTCGGAAGCGCGAGGAAGAAACTGAATTCGGCGGCGGTCTTGCGGTCTACGCCCATCGCCATCGCCCCCATGATCGTCGCGCCCGAGCGGCTGACGCCGGGGATCATCGCGAGGCATTGGACCAGCCCCACCATGATCGACTGGCGCAGCGTCAGCTTGGCAACGCCGCCGCTCTCCTTCGGCTTGGCGAGCTTTTCGATCAGCAGGATCGCAAAGCCGCCGATCACCAGCGCCCAGGCGACGACGACCGCATTCTCCAGCAACGTTTCGATATAGTCGCCGAACGCGAGCCCCAGCACCACCGCCGGAATGAAGGCGACGAGCAGGTTGCGTACAAAGGCGATCGCCACCGGATCGCGCCGGAAAAAGCCGACGAACATGTCCCAGAATAGTTTGCGATAAAGCACGACGATCGCAAGGATCGCGCCGGGCTGGATCGCGATGTTGAAAATTGCCCATTTCGACGCGTCATAGCCGAGCAATTCGGTGGCGAGGATCAGATGCCCGGTCGACGAGACGGGCAGGAATTCGGTCAGCCCCTCGACGATGCCGAGGATGATCGCGGTCAGCCACAGGCTCATCGTCCGGCCTCCGCGCGCAGGAGGAGGGCGGGGCGGGGCGATGCGGCAAACTGGATCATGGATTTCCCGAAGCTGAAGACGACATGCGAAGGGGCGCCCGAGCGGTGCCGGACGCCCCTGTCCTGATGTTCAGACCTACGCAGCGCGGACGGATTTATCCAGCCGCTAATTGCGCCGTTCGTCGCGCGCGCGGCTCAGCGAGCCATCGCGGCGAACCGGCCATGGCGGCGATACTGGACGAGCCAGCCATCGGCAACGTCGGCCAGCGCGGTGGGGGCGATGCCCAGTGCGGCAAGGCCGCTGGTGCCGCTGACGACATTGTCCTGCTGCAGCATCAGCCATTGATCCTTGGTGATCGGGGCGCCCGGCGCCCAGCCGAAACCGCTCGCCAGAAAGCCCGACACGGCATCGGGAACCTCAATGAACAGGCGGTTCCGTCCGGTCGCCTTTGCAATCCAATGCTGTAGCTCCAGCATGGTGAACTGCTGCGGCCCGCCGAGCTCGAGCGTCTGGCCCGGGGCATCAAGCGCCGCGACCACCGCATCGGCGACGTCGCCGACATAGACCGGCTGGAACTTCGCCTTCGGCGCGATGACCGGCACCGCAGGCAGCGCGCGGATCATGCCCGCGAACCGGTTGATGAACTTGTCCTCGCGGCCGAACACGATCGAGGGGCGCAGGATCGCCGCGTCAGCGAAAGCGGCCCGCACGGCGGCTTCGCCATCGCCCTTGCTGCGGCCATAGGCCGACGCGCTGGCCGGATCGGCGCCGATCGCCGAGACATGGACGAGCGCTTTCGCGCCCGCCGCCTTTGCTGCGGCCGCGACCTGGCCGGCGCCGACGGCCTGGACCGCCGCCATATCGGCAAAGCTGCCGACGAGGTTGATCACCGCGTCGCTGCCGGTCGCGGCGCGGGCAACGCTGCGTGCATCGCGCACATCGGCGGCTACGAACTGCGTCTGGCCCAGCCCGCCGAGCGGCTTCAGAAACACCGCTTGGCGCGGGTCGCGCTGCGCGATCCGCACGCGGGCGCCGCGCGCCAGAAGGCGCTGGACGACATAGCGGCCCAGAAAGCCGCCGCCGCCGAACACCGTGATCAATTGCCCGCTCAGATTCTGCATCACCCTTGCCTGTCTTGCCGATTCTCGAAGCCGGACGCCGCAGCGTCCCTCGCGTCCCCATGCCGCGAAGCGCCCGAAGGGGCAAGCGCGAAGGGAGGGGCGGCGCGCGCAAGGGCAACAAATCCGCGACTTTGAAATAAAATTTGCCGCGGGGCGGGCCGACGCGGTTGACAAGCCCGCCACCCCGCCGCTAAGCGCCCGCTCCTACCCCGTGCCCAGATGGCGGAATTGGTAGACGCACCAGCTTCAGGTGCTGGCGATCGCAAGGTCGTGGAGGTTCGAGTCCTCTTCTGGGCACCATTTACTTCCAAGCCTCTGGCTCGGCTGGAAGTAACTACAAAACCCAGCGTTTTTCTCACCCATCTGTACCATGTGTAACGGTGGAATGCGCTAGGCGTGAGTATGACGCCAAATTTTGTGCCATCTGCTGTTTCCCGCGTGTCGGCGGTTAAAATCCCGGAGGGTAGGATAATTTGCGCCAGCGCGGGCTTGAGGTCTTGTGCAGAAGCACTTTGATGCTTTCCGCCCGACGCTATATGGGGCCCAGATCGATTGCGTCACTCGTCTCGCGGTCGGCCGCCGCGCGCAGAACTTCATGGAAAAGCAGATCGCAGAGCTTTGAATTCTGATGAATTATCGTCATTCCTTCCATGCAGGCAACAGCGCCGATGTCGTGAAGCATAGCCTGCTGATCGCTCTCGTGCGGGCTTTGCAGCAAAAGCCCGGCGCGCTGACCCTGATCGACACCCATTCCGGTTGCGGGCTGTACGATCTCAAGGGCGATCAGGCGCAACGCACCGGGGAGGCTGCGCAGGGTGTGCTGCGGGCCTTTGCCGACGCGAATCCCTTGCTCGACGACTACCGCGCCGCCGTACAGGCAGTGAATGCAGGGGGTGACCCGCACCTCTACCCGGGCTCGCCGCGCATTCTGGAGCAGCTATTGCGGCCCCAGGATTTTCTGATCCTCAACGAAAAACATGCCGAAGACGCCATGGCCCTGCGCAGCGCGATGCGCGGCACATCTGCGGCCGTGCATGAGCGCGACGCCTATGAGTTGTGGCTGGCGATGCTGCCGACCCGGACATCTCGCGGCGTGGTGGTGGTCGATCCGCCCTATGAGCAGACGGATGAACGCGCCCGGATCGCAGCCACCCTCGCCGCCGCTCACCGCAAATGGGCGCATGGCGTGTCGCTGATATGGTATCCGCTGAAAGACCGCGCGGCGCATGTGCGATGGAAGCAGCAGCTCAGGCGGCTGGGCATCCCGAAATTCCTGTGGGTCGAACATTGGCTGTACGATGCCGATCAGCCGGGCATCTACAACGGCGCGGGCCTTTTCATCATCAACCCGCCATACGCCTTCACGCAGGCGCTGCCCCCGCTGCTCGAAACCCTTCGCGCCGCGCTGGCGCCGGAAGGGCACAAGGGCGAGATCGCGGCGGATTGGTTAGCGGACTAAGACAACCCCCGTCACCGATTTTTCGGAAGAGAGCGCGGGAGGCTCTGGCTTCCGGCGTGTCCCGGACTTGGTTGCCAAAATCAAAGGGTAGGCGGCAAACTGTGACGCGACGCTGCCAAAGGCGTCCCAGACAGGACCCAATCAAGCGCACAGGCAAAGGGCCCTTCGGCCGCATGTGACGGGTTTGCCTTGGGGGGAAAGTGGTGCCGCTTACAGGACTCGAACCTGTGGCCCCATCATTACGAATGATGTGCTCTACCAACTGAGCTAAAGCGGCAACGATGGGCGCCTCTATCAGCGTGCCGGGGCGAAGACAAGCGTCCTTGCGAAGAAACTGTTTCCGGCGATTTCGTGCGCCTGCGGGGGCGATGCGTGACGACGATAGCCGCCATTTCTGTCCGGCCGCCGCATCGGCGCGGAACGCTACTGGCTTCGACCAATGTCAGGGCGCTGACCGCGCCGCGACGGCGGCGCGGACGATCGCGGGTACCCCCGGATCCTCGATCGTCGGCGGGCATTCGACATGCTGGCCGTTGACGATGCTGCGCAGCAGGTTGCGCAGGATCTTTCCCGACCGCGTCTTGGGAAGCTGCGGCACGACGTAGGCGGTCTTGAGCGCTGCGACCGCGCCGAGTTCGGCGCGCACCGCGGCGATGACCATGCGTACCAGCGTGTCGGGATCGGCGGCGCCGGCGCGCGGGACGACGAAGGCGACGGGGATCATCCCCTTGATCGCATCGTCGGCGCCGATGACCGCGCATTCGGCGATGCCGTCCTGCTGCGCGACGATCTGTTCCATCTGACCCGTCGACAGGCGGTGGCCCGCGACATTGATGATATCGTCGGTGCGGCCCATGATGTGGAGGAAACCTTCGGCATCGAAATGGCCCGCGTCCCCCGTCTCATAATAGCCGGGGAAGCTTTCGAAGTTGCGCGCGAAGCCGACCGGATTGTTCCACAAGGTGCGAAAGGCGCCGGGGGCAAGGGGGGCCTTGATCGTGATCGAGCCGCTCTGCCCATCGGGGACCGGCTGGCCGTCCTCGCCGAGCACGACGAATTCATAGCCGGGTACGGGAAAGCCCGCGCTCCCGCGCTTGCGCCGCAGGTCGCCGAGCGCAAAGCAACTGGCGATTGCGGGCCAGCCGAGCTCGGTCTGCCACCAATGGTCGATCACCGGCAGGCCGGTCTTTTCTTCCAGCCAGGCGATGGTGTCGGGATCGGCGCGCTCGCCGGCGAGGAAGATGGCTTCGAGATCTCCGGTTCCGATGTCGGCCAGAAAGGCGGCGTCGGGGTCTTCCTTGCGGATTGCGCGGATCGCTGTCGGTGCGGTGAAGAAGGTCTTGACCCCGTGGCGGACGATCGTGCGCCAGAAGGTGCCGGGGTCGGGGGTACCGACGGGCTTGCCTTCGAACAGGATCGTCGTCGCGCCGACCAGTAGCGGGGCGTAAACGATATAGCTGTGGCCGACGACCCAGCCGACGTCGGATGCCGCCCAGAAACAATCGCCCGCGCCGATGCCATAGATATTCGCCATCGACCAGGCGAGCGCGACGGCATGTCCACCATGTTCGCGCACCACCCCCTTGGGCGTGCCCGTCGTCCCCGAGGTGTAGAGGATATAGAGAGGGTCGGTCGCCTTCACCGGCACCGGGGCCAGCGCTTCGGCCCCTTCATGCGCTGCATGCCATTCCAGGTCACGCCCGGCGACAAGGTCCGCCTGCAACGCGTCGCGCTGATAGACAATACAGGAT
>LULV01000083.1_pt1 | contig 21123 bp, 18 predicted proteins | sample 728081 | NCBI WGS metagenome assembly LULV01 (sample SAMN03860280, study PRJNA289734) | marine metagenome | biome: seawater column; feature: ocean; material: water; isolation source: Red Sea water column Station 108 - depth 25m | place: Saudi Arabia: Red Sea | collected 2011-10-15 | depth 25 m | reverse complement strand
GCTATATGAAGAATTACTTGATCCAAATGAATATGGAGGCACTACTCTAAAAAATCAAATTCAATATGAGATAGAGCCAATTGTTGTTGAAAATCAAATGGTAGGAATTAATTTTTACAGCAGGATACTTTCAGAATAAATTTAAAAATTAAGTAGCTATTACTTGTTCAACACCAGGAACTTTATCTATCAAAATTCTTTCTATACCACTCTTTAGAGTAGCTATTGACAGCGGGCAACCTTGGCATGCACCTAGCATCTCGATATTGACTACACCATCTTCCACGGAAGAAAGTTTTATGTCACCACCATCAGCCTGGACAGCTGGTCGAATATATTCAATAGTGTCATTTAATATATCCATATCTATATCAACCTTTTCAGGTCTTTCCTTAAAGGTTGGAAAATTTATTCCTGTATCATCCATTGGTATTATTATATTCGATTGTTGACCCTAATGAGCTTAATGAAGTAACGATGTCTTCGTATCCTCTGTTAATATGATCAATTCCTGTAATAGTAGACAAACCATCAGCTTGTAATGCTGCAATAATCAGGCTTGCACCAGTTCTAATGTCTGTTGCATGGACTGGAGCTCCAGATAGACTTTCAACACCTTTTATCATTGCATGTTGCCAACCAGTCTGTATATTCGCCCCCATTCTTTGAACTTCTGGTATCCATTGAAAACGTTGATCATATACATTTTCAGTTAATATTGATGTACCTTCGGCTAATAATAAAGCTGATCCAAATATTGGTTGAAGATCCGTAGCTATGCCAGGAAATGGTAAAGTTGAAAGTTCTATTGATTGAAGATTATCTTGATATTCAATATTAATTGAAGTTTCAGTGCTATCAATTTTTGCACCCATTTCACCTAATTTTTTTAACTCCATACCTGAACCCTTCGTTGACAATATTGCAGCTAAAAAAGTTCCTGCAGCAATTCTATCTCCAATAATTTCATGGTCTGTTGGGTTAAGTTTGTCTACACCTTCAACAATAATTTCGCTTGTACCAGCACCACTTATATTGGCACCCATCTTTATAAGCATGTTGACAATATCAACTATTTCAGGTTCTCTTGCAGCATTTTCAATGACTGTTCTTCCATTAGCTAATACAGCTGCTAGTAAAGTATTCTCAGTAGCTCCGACTGACGCGTAAGGAAGATTTATCTCAACACCATTAAGGCCATCTGTTTTTCCAATTAAAACACCATGATCAAGTTCAAAATTTGCACCCATTTTTTCTAATGCATCTAGATGCATTTGTACAGGTCTTGGTCCTAATTGATCTCCACCTGGAAATGCGATTCTTGCTTCACCACAACGAGCTAACAAGGGACCAAGAATGATAATTGAGGCCCTCATTTTTTGAACTATCTCATATGGAGCCTCAACACCAATTGTTGAAGGTGAAACTATCTCTAAAGAATCATTTTTAAAATTACTATTTATACCTAAAACTTTTAAAACGTCCTGCATGTATTCAACGTCGTCAATCAAAGGTACGTTTTTAAGAAGATATTTTCCTTCTGCAAGTATGGGAAGGATCATTTCTTTTAATACGGCATTTTTAGCGCCTTTTACATTTATCTCACCACTTAATTTGTGGTTACCTTCAATCGAAATATGTTTTTCCACTATCATTGATATTACTTGAAGTTTAAAGTGTAACAATTTTTTTATGACACATGATATAAATATTCATCATGAAGACAACCATGAGAGTGCGTCCAGCTATCTTCTTGAAGAGATTAAAAATTTATTAGTTAATTCAAATAGAGATTTTTCAATTGGACTTTCTGGTGGAAACACTCCTAAATTAACTTATTCAATGATGGCAGAAAAGCTTGATGACCTCTCAAAAACTTTTCTTTGGACAATCGATGACAGATGGATTGAAGAAGATAACGACCTTTCAAACCAGAGGATGATTAATGAATATTTTGAAAGAACTAACGCAAATATTTTAAAATTTGAATTTACAAGCTCCTCTCCTGAAAGTGATGCAAAAAAATATGAAGATAAGTTAAAAAGCACAATCCAGATATTCGATGTAGCAATTCTTGGTATGGGTGAAGATGGACATGTAGCGTCACTGTTTCCGGGTACAAAAGCCCTTGAAAATAATGATTCACTTTATGTTGCAAATGAAGTAAATATAAAAACAAAGTGGAGAGTTACATCAACTTTTCACTTACTTGGAAAAATTGAAAAGATATATGTACTAGCAACTGGAGAAAGTAAGAAAAATATACTTAAAAGTGTAAACGAAGAGAATGACTTACCAATTAATCTTTTAAAGAATTATTCAAAAAATATTGAAATAATTACTGACCAGATAATCTAATTATTCTTTCATCTAGACTTAAATTGGAGCCGCTTTTTGTGTAAGTCTGAACCACTGACACTAATCAACTACCCTGTTGGGGTGGCTCCATAACAACGAATCTATGTTAGGCTCGTTATCTTGTGCAAATTAAAAATTTAACTTTAGCTTTAATTACTTCCTCAATTTGGGGATCATCTTTTTTGATGATTAAATATTCTTTAAATGAACTCAATCCCTCTGATATTGCGATTTATCGAATTGTAATTGGTGCCATATTCATAAATATTTTTGTTAGAACAAATGAGAAAATTGAAAAGAGTGATCATATTTGGATGTTAATAATTTCTTTTTTCTGGATGGCACTCCCTTTTTATATGTTTGGGATTGCTGAACAAACTATAACATCTTCTTTAGCTGGTTTAATTAACGGATCAACTCCAATCTTCGTGGCATTTATTGCTGTTGTTTTTTACAAACTAAAAGTAACCCGACTTCAACTTATTTATATTTTTTCTGGATTTATTGGAGTTGGATTAATAACTCTTGGAGATGGCTTAAATGAATTATCCTTCAGTATTGGTTCAATTTATGCCCTAATAGCATCTATATCTTATGGAATTTCTGTAAACCTTGTTGAGCCTTTAATTAAAAAATATGATTCCCTAATCGTAATCAAAATAGTTATGAGATACGCATCTTTGCTTTCCTTATTAATGTTTGGTTTTACCGCTACTTTTAAGATTCCAACTCTTGAAGTTTCACTAATTCCAATGATGATATTAGGAATTGGCGGAACAGGAATAGCTTTCTTAAGTTATTACAAATTACTAAATAATGTCGGACGTATTTCAAGTTCGTTTGTTGTTTACATGATTCCAATATTTTCTATATTTTTTGGATACCAGTTTTTAAATGAGATAACTAATTCAATTCAGTTTGTAGGAATAGGAATAATTCTTTCTTCAGCCTTTTTATATTCAAGAACTCAGTCTATTTAATTTCTACAAGCTCCGATTCAGCAATTGCAGCCAGTTCACCATTGTCTAAGTAAAGTTCACCTTTAAATACACTATTTCTTCCATCAATACTCTCTCTCCAAGCAACAGCTGTGACATAGCTTGTAGATGGCCCAACTGGTTTAATATATTTAATAGAAAAATTTCTAGAAACAGATTTTTGACCAAGTAAAACACTCAGTGGTCCCATGGTGATGTCTATCCAAGAATCAATAATTCCACCAAGAGTTGTTGGAAGTGGATTAAAATATCTTTCTCTGACTGGAAATTTACATTTTAAAGATTCATTTTCTTTATCAAATTCTACAAATTCACCCTCAAGCTCAATCCAAACATTTGGAACAGGCATTCCCTTGTTGGCTAGAACATCTTCATAGTTCTCTTCAGTCATCTGGTAATAATAACAACTTATATGAATAAGCTGCCTTGATAACCAAGACAGCTTAAACAGGGTTAATGAGTAATGATTTTATATTAAGACTCGAGAGTGACAGTTTATTGGCCCTTAGGGTGCCATACTGTTTTTGTCTCAACAAATGGAATTATAGAACCCAAGCCCTCATCACTTGGCAAATTAACTATTCTCTTTACTGAATCAGAACCTTTGACATCTAAAGTTTCTAATAGGTCATTTGAAATATTTGAATAAATTGCGGCTAATCTTATTTCAACATGAGCCCCAACGTCTTCTACAATATTTTCAAAATTTCCCGTCAAAATGTTAAGACTTCCTGATGGGAAATCTGAGTTATTGATATCCTCTGAGAGTTTTAAAGCCAAGACTGCATTCTGGTTTGTAAATGATATAACAGAACAGCCAACTGACATTGCTGGCAGAAAAGATTTAACCAAACTATTCAAAGATATATCGTCAGAGCTTAATGAGAAAGTCACTCCGATTGGTTCTTGATGCGATATATTAAAATACTCTCCTGCGACTGGATTTAAATTACCAGTCAATTGTTCCCATTTATCAACAATTCCTGCGTACCAAATAATGGTATTCACAGCATCTTCAACATCATTTTTCGAATCATTCTTTGTTAAACCGTGTTGTTGTAATAAAGCAATATATGATTCTTTATTTCCTTCAATCATTTCAGACAATCTATAAAGTATCTGTGATTTGTTGTACATAGTTAATGAATTCCATTTCGCAAATCCAGCTTTAGATGATGTAACAGCGTCTCTTAGGTCTTTCTTTGAAGTAAGAGGGATCTCATATTTTTCTTTTTTAAGATCAATTGCATACACTTTACCTGACTCAGATCTTACAAATTTCCCATCTACGTAATGTTTATATGTTTTCTTTACTTCTGTCATGATGATGCCTTTAAATAAGAAAGGAGACCATGCCTGCCACCTTCTCTTCCAAAACCAGATTCTTTATATCCACCAAATGGAGAAGCAGGATCAAATTTGTTAAATGTGTTTGCCCAAATAACACCAGCATCAAGCCTGTCTGCAGTCCATAAAATTTTTGATCCTTTTTCAGTCCAAATCCCTGCAGATAATCCATACTCTGTATTGTTTGCTATTTCAACAGCTTCATCTGGAGTTCGAAATGTTAAGGTGGTCAATACTGGACCAAATATTTCTTCTGTAGCAATTTTATAATTTGCCTGAACCCCAGTAAATAAACTTGGTTTAAACCAAAAACCATTCTTAGGGAGTTCACATTCAATTTGAAAGAGCTCTCCACCATCGCTTACACCCTCATTGACTAGATCCGTGATTTTATCAAGCTGATCTTTTGAATTAATTGCACCTATATCAGTATTCTTATCGAGAGGATTGCCCACTCTTAAAGTCTGCATTCTTTTTTCAAGTTTATTGATAAATACATCATGTATATCCTCTTGAACTAATAATCTGCTTCCAGCACAGCATACGTGTCCTTGATTAAAGAAGATTCCATTTACAACTCCTTCTACTGCTTCATCTAAAGCTGCATCGTTATAAACAATATTGGCCGCCTTTCCACCTAGCTCAAGGGTAAGGCCAACATCTCTTCCAGCTAATGATTTCTGTATGTACTTACCAACACTTGTGGAACCAGTAAAAGCAATTTTCTTTATATCTTTATGATTTACTAATTCGGAACCTGTAGTTCCATCACCAGTAATTAAATTAAAAACACCTTTAGGAAGACCCACTTCATCACATAGTTCTGCAAATAATAAAGCGGTTAGTGGAGTTGTCTCAGCAGGTTTTAAAACTACAGTATTTCCCGTTGCTAGCGCGGGAGCAACTTTCCATGAAAGCATTAACAATGGAAAGTTCCATGGAATAATTTGACCTACAACTCCATAAGGTTTTGAAATTCCACTACCCCATGCAAGATCAATCTTGTCAGCCCAGCCGGCATAGTAGAAAAAGTTTTGTGCAACTTGTGGAAGGTCAAAATCTCTAGATTCTTTTATAGGCTTTCCACCATCTAAGCTTTCTAAAACTGCAAACTCTCTAGATCTCTCTTGGATTAATCTTGCAAGCTTGAATAAATACTTTGATCTCTCTGATGGAGAGGTTTTACTCCATTGTTTGAGACCTTCTTTTGCCGCGTTTACAGCGAAATCTACATCCTTTTCATTACCAATTGAGATTGAGGATAAAACTTCTTCACTTGATGGAGATATTGTATCGAGATATTTCTTAGAATTTGGTGATACAAATTCCCCATTAATAAAATGACCATATTTTTTTTCTATTTTTACAATTTTTTCTGATTCAATTGATTCTGCGTATTCCCAATTATTCATAAATTACCCTCTTGGAAAATAATAACTTGATTGATAAGCATTAGTTTTTAGTTTTTTGATTTGTTTAAGTACATCATCTAACAAGCTTGATGCTCCAAACCTAAAATAATCTGCGGAAAGCCAAGAACCGCCTAGCTCTTCATTAATAATTACTAAATATCGTATTGCATCTTTAGCGTCTCTAATACCACCAGCAACTTTTATCCCTCTCATTCCATACCCGTAGGATTCAAACTCACGAACAGTTCTCGCCATTATTAGGCACGCTTCCCTTGATGAACCATTAGATATCTTGCCGGTTGAAGTTTTTATAAAATCAGATCCTGCACATAAAGCAATTACACTTGCTTTCTTAATGTTTTCATATGTTTTCAGTTCGCCAATTTCTAGTATTGTTTTTAGGTGAATTTCTCCACAAACATCTTTTAGAGCCTTTATCTCTTCATAAACTTTTTTGTAATCTCCTTCAAAAAAAGCTTTTCTATTGATTACAATATCAATTTCATCAGCACCTTCATCAATTGCGAATTGAGTATCTGAAATTTTTGATTCTATAGGAGCTTGGCCACTGGGGAAATAAGAAGACACAGATGCTACTTTAACATTTGAATCTTTTACAATTTTTTTAGCTGTCGATACAAGCGCTGGGTATACACATACAGCAGCAGCACTAGGTACATTGTCATCATTTGGATCTGGTGACATAGCTTTTGATGACATTTGGATAATTTTACCTTCAGTATCTTCACCCTCTAATGTTGTTAGGTCACACATGCTTACTATTTTTTCTAAAGCATCTAATTTAGATTCCCTTTTTATACTACGTGTAGCAAGAGAAGATACTCTATCAAGCACCCCAACCTCGTCAACTTTCACATTTCCAACTAGATCTGATGTTGTTGTCCAGTCGACAATGTTGTTCATTGATAAATTTGTATTCATATTCTTATGGTATAACTTAATTTGCTATAAAGAAATAGTTAATTAATCAAGGGCCTCAATTTTTGCTTTAGCAGTGTCTATGTCACTTTCGGTAACATTGGCTATCCCTCCAAAAACAGTAAACATTTTTGACCAATCTTTTTCTTTCTTAAGAATATCTTTAGCTAATTCAGATCCAGTTTGTTCAATGTGTTTATTTAAGAAAGCTCTCAACTCAAGTAGATCAATATCATTCATCTCTCGAGATTCGGGTGCAGATTTTGATATGTATTGTGAAAAGTTCTTTTGAGTTTTTAATACTATTACTTTTCCGCCAGTCATTCCTGCACCAAAATTAAACCCTACACTACCCAAGATGATTAATGTTCCACCTGTCATATACTCTGCGGCGTGTGCGCTACAACCCTCAACTACAGCTATTCCTCCACTGTTTCGAACACCAAATCTTTGACCAACTCTTCCTGAAATATAAAGTTGCCCACCTGTAGCTCCATATAGGATTGCATTACCCGCAGCATGGTAAGCACCCTTGTTTTTAGTACCCTGTGGAATAATAGTTATGCTTCCTCCACCCATTCCTTTTCCTACATAATCATTGGCACTACCAATAAGTTTAAGATTGATTCCATCCCTTATAAAAGCTCCAAAGCTTTGGCCAGCAGCACCAGACAAACTTATATGTGTTGGATTGTCTTTTAGAACTTCTCCTAATTTGTTGATTGATACTTCGCCTGAGACTCTTGCACCTATACTTCTATCTTCATTTGATACTGGATACTGAATAATTGTAGATTGTTTACTTCTCAAGCCTTTCATTATTTCTGAAGTGAGTCTTCTAGATAGACGGCCTTCATCGTGTCGTATAAAGCCAGGATGTTTTTTATCTGACACAGCATTTCTTAGTAACTTGTGCAAGCTTTTTGGAAGGTTATTATCCATTACTTTAAGACCCAGTAAGTCTGCATGGCCGATTAAATCATCTAGTGAATCTACATTAAAAATTTGAAGATAAGACCTAACATCCTCTGCAATAAATTTAAATAATTGCATTACTTGTTCTGGAGCACCGGTAAATTTAGCCCTTAGGTTCTCATCCTGTGTTGCAATACCAACTGGACAAGTATTTTCATGACATTGGCGGACCATCTTACAACCTAAAGCTAATAGGGGTAATGTTCCAAATCCATATCTATCAGCACCAAGTAATGTGGCAATGATAATGTCCTTAGGAGATCTGAGACCACCATCAACTTCAAGTAGTACTTTATCTCTCATATTATTTTCTACAAGAGCTTGATGAGTTTCACTTAAACCAAGTTCCCATGGTGAACCAGCATGTTTAATACTTGTCCATGGACTTGCTCCCGTGCCACCATCGCTACCAGCAATTGTAATAATATCTGCACCGGCTTTTGCTACACCAACTGCAATAACACCTACACCTGGCTCAGAGACAAGTTTTACATTTACAGGATTGTTTGGATTAAATGTTTTTAAATCATAGATTAACTGTGCTAAATCCTCAATAGAGTAGATATCGTGATGAGGTGGTGGTGAAATTAATGTCACACCCTCAACAGTATGCCTTAATTTTGCAATATGAGAATCTACTTTAAATCCAGGTAACTGTCCTCCCTCTCCTGGTTTTGAACCTTGAGCCATTTTAATTTGAAATTCTTCAGCAGATGCTAAATAATCAGGAGTTACACCAAATCTTCCTGATGCAATTTGTTTGATCTTTGAATTTTTTTCTGTTCCATATCTATCAGGGTCTTCTCCACCTTCACCAGAACCAGATTTAGCTCCTAAGCGATTCATCGCAATTGCTAGTGCTTGATGTGCTTCTTCGGACAGTGCTCCTAAAGACATTGAGCTAACAGTAAATTTTTGATATATTTCTTCTAGTGAAGAGTCTTCATTTTCATTGCTAAATATTTTATTATTTTCTGGAAGGGTAAATAAATCACGAATTTGAACATTATCTCTGTCTTCTAACGAATCTAGATATTTGTTCCATTCCTCTCTATCACCAGATCTAACTGCCTTTTGTAATTTCAGGACTGTCACTGGAGATGTTACATGTGGCTCACTTCCCTTTTTATGTTTATAGAAACCACCAATCTCAAGATCAAAAGGTTCTTCATTCCCAAAAATGAGTAAGTTTTCATTTATCTTGTCATATCCCAAACCTTCAGTTCTAGTGTAAGAATTTGAGAAAGCATCATTTGTCATTTCTTTATCGAGACCTATAATTTCATAAATTTCAGACCCTCGATAAGAAGAAACTGTACAAATACCCATTTTTGACATTATCTTTAACAGGCCTTTATTAAGTGCATCTCTATAATTTTCTTGAGCCTGTGCGGGTGATAAATTTAAATCTGGATTGTCAATTGAAAGAAGTCTTGCTTTTTCAAGGGCTAAATATGGCCAAACAGCTGATGCTCCATATGCGATGTGACACGATAAGTCATGTGCATCTCTTATCTCTCCAGATACAACTATCAGTGATGCTTTTAGTCTTACACCCTTGTTAATCAAGTGTTGATGAACTCTTCCGATCACTAATAGTGATGGGGCGACACTGTTGCCTTTTACTACATCTCTATCACTTAATATAATTAAAGACTTTTTGTTTATTACAGCCTCATAAACGTCCTCACATAATTTATCAAGAAATCCTTCAAGATTAGATTTTGTTTTATCAAAGCTGATATCAAAAACTTTTGATTTGTCTTTTGAAAATTCTTTTGAAACCAAAAGATCATAACTTCCTTTACTGAGAATTGGTGATTCAAGTGTTATGAGATTTGCTTGTTGAGATGTCTCTTTTAATATTGATCCTCTCTTTCCAAGATAAGTTTTAGTTGACATTACAAATCTTTCTCTTATCGGATCAATTGGAGGATTCGTTACCTGAGCAAACATTTGATGAAAATATCGACTCAATCTTGGTTTATTTTTACTCAATACTGCAAGTGGAGAATCATTACCCATTGAACCTGTTGGAATATCACCTTGGATCATCGGTAATAAAATTAATCTTTCCTCTTCTGGTGTGTATTGGAAATATTCTGAGAGCAGATCTAGCTCAATCTCGTCTGGTTTATCACTAAATTCGGTATCAGCAACTAAAGGTTTTGTATTTACCCATTCTTTATAGGGGTTTTTCTCAGCAAGTTTTTCTATTACTTCTTGTTCGTCTAATAACTCATCATTTTTGATACGATATCTAATTGTTTGTCCTGGCTCAAGTTGAGCAGTTTTATATGCACCGGCTTCAACTGAGGGACAAATACCTACTTCTGAGGCAGCTAAAATATATCTATCTGAAACCATCCATCTGAGTGGTCTCAATCCGCTTCTATCCAACCCTGCAATAATATCGTCTCCATCAGTAGCAACAATAGCTGCAGGACCGTCCCATGGTTCTGATAAGAATGCATGGTATTGATAATATGATTGCTGGTCTTTCGAAAATCTCGGGTTGTTTTCCCATGCTGAAGGAATAAGCATCTCTTGAGCATGAGCGAGTTTTCTTCCAGATTGAACAAGTAACTCTATTGCATTATCAAGTTGTCCAGAATCTGAAAGGCTTTCATTAATAAATGGTTTTAACCTCTCAATGTCATCTTTCCAAATGTTTGAAGAGGCATCCACCTCTCTAGCTTTCATCCAGGAATAATTAGCTCTAATTGTGTTTATTTCACCATTGTGTGCGAGCATTCTAAAAGGTTGTGCTTTATCCCATGTTGAACTTGTATTGGTAGAAAATCTTTGATGAAATACTCCATACCTTGTTTTGTACAAAGGATTTCTTAAATCCCAATAAAAATCTGCTGTCTGAGTGGCTGTAAAGAGACCTTTATATACAACTGTTTTACTCGAACACGAATTGATATGAATGTTGAGAAATTCATTTTTTTCAAGATCTGTTTCTAGTGATTTTCTGAAAAGATAAAGATATTTTTCAAAACTGTATTCATATTCTTTTGTGGAACAGATGACAGCTTGATAAATTCCAGGTTTTGAATTTTTTGCCATTGTTCCTAGGATTTCTTTGTCTGTAGGAACTTTTCTCCAATAGAGTAGCTTAATGTCAAACTCTTCAAGCTTGTTATCAATTAGCTCAATTGACTCGGTAATATTTTTTGGATCAAAAAAGCAAGAGATCAATCCTAATTTTTCTTTTTCTCCAAGTGTGATTCCTCTTTCAACTAATTCAGCTTCAATTAACTCGAAAGGAATCTCTGTAAGTACTCCAGCTCCATCTCCGGTTCCATCCGCAAACTTGGCACCTCTATGGTCGAGGTTAGAAAGACATTCTAGAATTTTTAAAGTCATCCCATGTGTCCTAGGGATACCTCTTGATGCAATAAAACCTACACCACAAGAATCTTTTTCTTCGAATTGAAATGTCATAAGTATGACAATTTTACTATGAATAAAGGGTTATTTAAATAAGAAAACCAGCCTTAAAAATCTTTAGGGGGGGACCTAAATTTAGCTGGTTTTCTTAATTATTTGTTACTTTTTAGTGATGAAATCTCCATATGCTGATGTTCCGTGCTCTGTAGCATCCAACCCAGCAATTTCTTCTTCAGCTGTAACTCTAAGTCCAACTGTTGAATCAATAACTTTAAACACAAGGAAAGATGTTCCATATGCCCAGGCACCAATTGCTAAAATACCGATTAATTGTGGTAGAAACAATGTGGCTCCTCCGCCGTAGACTAAACCATCTGTAGTATCAAAAATTGCCACAGCTAGTACGCCCCAGATACCACATATTCCGTGAACTGAGACAGCACCTACAGCATCATCAAATCCTTTTTTCTCTAAGAAGTTGATTGAGTACACAACTAACACACCTGATACCAAACCGATTAGAACTGCACCTAAGTTGTTTACATTTGCACAACCAGCAGTTATTCCAACTAAACCAGCTAAAGCACCATTTAAGGTCATACCAACATTTGGTTTACCGGAAATCATTGATGTATACATCGCAGTTATAGAACCTGCAGATGCTGATAAAGTTGTTGTTACTGCAATTGCAGCAAGGTCAACATCTACTGCTGCTAAAGCAGATCCAACGTTAAATCCATACCATCCAAACCAGAGGATAAATACACCAAGTGCTCCAGCTACCATTGAGCTTCCAGGTATTACTTGAGGGTTTCCATTATCGTCGTATTTTCCGATTCTTGGACCCACAATTTGAACACCAGCTAGGGCTGCAAAGCCACCAACCATGTGTACAACACCAGAACCTGCAAAGTCAATGAAACCTAAGTCACCGAGCCAACCTTGACCACTCCAGACCCAGTGGGTAACTATTGGATAAATTACACCACATATAAATGGTTGAAATAATAAGTATGCGCTAAATTTTGTTCTTTCTGCGACTGCACCAGAAACAATTGTTGCTGCAGTTGCCGCAAAGACTACTTGGAAGAAGTAGGTAATTGAGTCACCTTCCAAAAAGAAACTACCATAGGCTAAAAATCCACCAAGAGTAGTTCCACCGTATGCCAATGCAAATCCAAATGCCCAATAGGTAATTGCACCGACTGAAAAGTCCATAAAGTTTTTCATAACTATATTGACTGAGTTTTTAGATCTTGTAAATCCGGTCTCCACAAGCATAAAGCCAGGTTGCATAAACATGACTAATATACCTGCAACAACGATCCACAAGCTATCTACATAAGTTGCTAGTTCCATTTTTTAAATCTCCTTTTGTAACAACCTAATTAAATATAGATGTTAAGAGACCTCTTAAAAGTTAAATGATTATTACCGGAATGTTTCATAAATGTTTCACAAAAATGTAGTCTTTGTGATTTAAAAGTCTATTCTTAAAGTGTTATGTCAAAAAACGTATTAGTTTGTGTAGCTTGGCCATATGCAAGCGGATCTAGACATCTAGGTCATATAGGCGGAGCTTATTTGCCGGCAGATATATTTGCAAGATATAACAGACTGATAGGCAATAACGTAATTATGGTATCTGGAAGTGATGTTCACGGAACACCAATAACTGTAAGAGCAGATGATGAAGGTGTTGAACCAATCGAGATAGTAAATCGATATCATAATGAATTTCTCGGCTATTGGGATAAATTGAACATTCAATGGGATAACTACACAACAACAATGACCGATAATCATAAAGAAGTTACTCAGGAAATGTTTTTAAAAATAAAAGAAAATGGCTTCATTGAGAAAAACAAAAGCATTCAGGCTTTTGATCCACAAGAAAAAAAGTTTTTACCTGATAGATATGTTGAGGGTGAATGTCCAAAATGTAATTATTTAGAGGCAAGAGGTGACCAATGTGACTCTTGCGGTACGACTCTTGATCCTGAAGAGCTTATAAATCCTAAAAGTAAAATTAACGGAAATAATGCCGAGTTCAAAGAGACCGAACATTATTTTTTAAAGTTAAGTGCTCTTAATGACAAGCTTTCCGAATGGCTAAATAGTAAAGAAGGTTGGAGACCTCACGTTATAAATTTCTCCAAATCATTTGTAGAAGAAGGTTTACAAGATAGAGCAATAACAAGAGATCTTGACTGGGGAATAGATATTCCAGAAAATGAATTAGGTGATGGAAAAAAAATATATGTATGGTTTGAAGCAGTAATTGGTTATTTATCAGCTGCAAAAGAGTGGGCAGTAAATAATGGCACACCTGATGCATGGAAAGATTTTTGGCTAAATGAGGATGCGGAGTCTTATTATTTTGTTGGAAAAGACAACGTTCCTTTTCATGCAATAATATGGCCTGCCATGTTACTTGCATATGGTGATTTAAACCTACCAACGAACGTTCCAGCAAACCAATACATATTAATAAAAGGTGAAAAGGCATCTGCAAGTAGAGGTGTTGGAAAAACTTTAAACGATTATCTCGATGAATGGAATCCGGACTCATTGAGATATGCTCTAGCAAGTATCCTGCCCGAGCAGAATGATTCTGAAATCTCAGAAGATGAAATGATTAGACGCAATAATGAAGAACTTGTAGCAGCATGGGGGAATTTAGTTCAAAGAGTATTTTCCCAATATATAAATAATTTTGAAAATTTAGAATTTGATTTTGAATTAACCGATGTTGACAAAAAAATAATCGATGAAGGCAATGATTGTTTTGAAAAGACTGGTGAATTAATCGAAAAGGTCGAACTCAAATCATCACTTCAGTCAGTTATGGGCTATGTAAATAAAATTAATGCTTATCTAAATGAAACAGAACCATGGAAAGTTATAAAAGAAGACAGTTCTAGAGCAACAGCAATACTTCATACATCTCTTACGGCAATAGAAGCATGTGCATCATTATTTACTCCTTTTATGCCAACAACATCTGAGATTGTAAAGGGTGCAATTGAAAAAAATACGAATAATAATTGGTCCGTAAACGACATAAAAAAAGGTGCCCCATTACAAGACATAGGACACCTTTTTAAAAAATTTGATTAGCTTTTTGTAGCTTGAAATACCTCATCTATTTCATTAATCAAACCTAGAAGCTCCTCACCTACTGCAGGATCTTCTGTTTTCTTTGCTTCTCCAGCTTTTTTTGTTGCATTCCAGAAAAGATCATGAACATTTGGGAATTTTTCAAGGTGTTCTGGCTTGAAATAATCTGTCCACAATACCCATAGATCTTTTTTAACCTCTTCAGCCATATCTTCTTTGATGGTGATGCAACGTTGCTTGAATGCAGGATCATCAGATTCTTGATATTTTTTGGAGGCATTTACAACTGACTCTGCATTGATTCTTGCTTGTGCGGGATCATAAACACCACATGGCAAATCACAATGAGCATGAGCTACTCTTGTTGGTTTAAATAACTTCATAAATCTCCTTTAGTAATCTACTATTAATTTTAATAACAAAAAAACTATATGATTAAAAGCATTGCACGGATATTAAATATTAGAAACCTTCTTATCATCGCTGTCTATTTATTTCTTAAAAATAACAAAGATGGAACATACAGAGCGTATGAAATCAAAGAAGAAAGTATGGAGCCATCATTGCACGAAGGCGATTACGTATTAGCAATAAAAGTATCAGAACCATTAAATCGTGGAGATATTGTAATTTACGAATATACTCCAAAAAATATTGAAATAATTAAACGAGTTATTGGACTTCCAGGTGAAACAATTTCAAATGAAGATGGCGTTATCAAAATTAATGGAAAAACTATGAATGATACCTGGGGTAACGGTGAATCAGTTTCTTTTGAGGCCACTACATTGCAGGAAGACGAAATATTTGTGTTAGGAGATAATAGGCAAAAATCTTCTAGTGATTCTTCATCTATTGGTGCAATTAAAGTTGAGGATTGTTGGAAACTAAGATACCTGTATTGGCCCTATCACAAGTTTAAGAGTTATGAGTAATTTAATTTGTACCTGGTGCAAGAGAGAGATGACCTACCTTCATGGTCATGGAGCTTGTATTAACAATCAATGCCCTATGTTTGGTTTGAACCAAGCGGAATGTTGTGATGGTGAAACTGTTTCAAACTGTGCCTCACCACAAAAAAATGAAATAACATTATCCCCGCGTGGATTAAACTAAGCAGGTAAAGTTAAATTATGAGTGAAGAAAAACCTTTAAACGTACCTGAATATCTATTGATTAGATCTGCAGAAGCAAGAGCTAAGCATTTAGGTATTTCTGTCGAGCAAGCTTTAGCTGAAATTAAAGGAGAATCCCAGCCGGTAGAAGAACCAGTCGCTGAAGTTGAAGAAGTTGTTGAAGAACCTGTAGAAGAACCTGTAGAAGAAGAACCAGTAGTAGAAGCTGAAGAAACAAATCAGGAAGTAAGCATTGAAAATAAAACTGTTGAGTCTATACCAGCTGTAACAATTCGTTTTGCTGGTGATTCAGGTGATGGTATGCAATTAGTTGGTACTAGATTTACCGACACTTCTGCATTATTTGGAAACGATCTTGCTACTTTGCCTGCGTTCCCTGCTGAAATTAGAGCTCCTCAAGGAACAGTTGCAGGTGTATCTTCTTTCCAAGTACAAATTGCTGATTTTGATATTTTGACACCGGGAGACGCCCCTGATGTTTTAGTTGCTATGAACCCTGCTGCTTTAAAAGCTCACCTACAAGATTTAACACCAAACGGAATGTTGATATTAAACGAAGATGCTTTTGATGAAAAGAACATTAAAAAAGCAGGTTATGAAATAGATCCAAGAGAATCTGAAGAGCTTGATGGTTATAGAGTTTTTCAAGTCCCAATGGAAAAACTTACAAAGGAAGCTTTGCAGGAATTTGATTTACCTGGAAGAGCAGTCCTTCGTTCCAAAAATATGATTGCTCTTGGTTTAATTTCTTGGACTTTTAACAGAGATCTTAAAGATACTGAAAATTGGATAAACGATAAATTTAAGAACCTACCTGAGGTAGCAAAAGCAAACATCAAAGCTCTTAAAACTGGATACAACTTTGGCATTACAGTTGAGGCATTTCACCATACTTATAAAGTAGACAAGGCCTCATTACCAGCTGGAGAGTATACAAATATCAATGGAAATATCGGTTTAAGTTGGGGGCTTATTGCGGGTGCTAAAAAAGCTAATCTCGATCTGTTTTACGGAAGTTATCCTATTACTCCTGCATCAGATATATTGCATGAATTATCAAAACACAAGAATTTCAATGTTTTAACTTTCCAAGCCGAAGATGAAATTGCGGCTGCTGCAGCAGCTGTAGGTGCTTCTTTTACAGGTAAGCTTGCAGTTACAGGAACCAGTGGACCAGGTCTTGCTTTAAAAAGTGAAACCATATCTTTAGCGCTGTCTGCGGAATTACCATTAGTAGTAGTTAATGTTCAAAGGGGTGGGCCATCAACAGGACTACCTACAAAACCAGAACAATCTGATCTAATGTTTGCAATGTACGGACGTCACGGAGAAGCTCCTTTACCAGTAATTGCAGCTAAATCACCATCTCATGCTTTCTATGCAGCATTTGAGGCAACACGTATTGCTCTTAAATATATGACACCTGTTATTTTATTGTCCGATAACTATGTTGCTACCGGTTCTGAGCCTTGGAAATTACCTGAGATTGAAAATCTTGATGAATTGGGAACAAATTTAACCACTACATATAACACTGAGAATGGATTTTTACCATTTTTTAGAGATTACGAAACTAATGCTCGACCATGGGCTATTCCAGGGGTACCAGGTTTAGAGCATCGCGTAGGTGGTCTAGAAAAAGAAGATGGAACTGGAAATGTTTCTTATGACACTGATAATCACCAATATATGACAGATATGAGAGCATGGAAAATTGAAAATATAGCAAATGATATTGACCCACTTGAAATAAATGGAGACATATCATCAGATACTCTCATTTTGGGTTGGGGATCAACTTTTGGTGGTATCACACAAGCTGTAAACAGACTCAATTCAAAAGGTGTAAAGGTAGCAAGTGCACACTTCACACATGTCAATCCTTTCCCAGACAACACAGCTGAAGTTTTGAGTCAATTTAAAAACATCATTGTCCCTGAATTAAACACTGGCCAATTGTCAAAACTTTTACGTGCTCGTTATCTTGTCGATACTGTCGGAATCAATAAAGTTGAAGGTTTACCTTTTACAGCTCAAGAATTAGAAGAAAAAATCGAATCTCTCATAAACTCTTTTGGTACAAAACTCGAGCCTATTGTAGAAGAAGTTGTAGCTGAGGAAGAACCAGTAGTTGAAGAGGTTGTAGAAGAAGTTGTAGCTGAGGAAGAACCAGTAGTTGAAGAGGTTGTAGAAGAGGAAGAACCTCAAGAAGAAGTTGGAATACCAGAACACCTCATAATGAGATCCGCTGAAGCACGTGCAAAAGCATTAGGTATACCTGTTGAGCAAGTTTTAGAAGAGATGAGTGCAGATAAACCAGCAGCAGAAACCCAGGAGCCAGTTGTTGAAGAAGAGCCAGTTGTTGAAGAAGTAAAATCAGATACATCTGAAGAACCAGCAGCGGAGGCTCAAGAACCTGTTGTTGAGAGAGTTGTTGAAAGGGTCACTGAAAGAGTAACTGAGAGAATTATCGAAAAAGTTGATGAGACTTTACCTGAGAATAAAGAACTTGTTAAAGATGTCGAAGAAGAAAGAAACAAGGTAGAGGAAGAGAAAAAAGAGGAAGTAAAGACTGATGAGTAAAATTCCTCTCTCATATAAAAGAGCTGACTTTGCTAGTGACCAAGAGGTTAAATGGTGCCCTGGGTGCGGTGATTATACAATTCTTGCTTCTGTACAAAACTTTATGACTGAATTAGGTATCAGAAAAGAAAATATTGTGTTTGTATCTGGTATTGGTTGTGCAGCAAGATTTCCTTACTACATGAACACATACGGTTTACATTCAATTCATGGTCGTGCTCCTGCAGTAGCAACTGGAGTAAGTGCATCTAACCCAGATCTTTCAGTTTGGGTAGTTTCAGGTGATGGTGACGCACTATCTATTGGAGGAAACCACTTAATTCATGCATTGAGAAGAAATGTAAACATGAAGATTTTAATGTTCAATAATCAAATATATGGACTTACCAAAGGACAGTATTCCCCTACCAGTGAAGAAGGAAAGAAAACAAAATCTTCTCCTTTTGGTTCTGTAGAGCTTCCACTAAACCCAATGAGTTTAGCCTTAGGAGCTGAGGCATCATTTGTTGCAAGGTCAATTGATATGGATAGAGATCTCACAGCAGAGGTACTTCGAGCAGCATCTGAACATGAAGGTTCAGCTTATGTTGAGATTTATCAAAACTGTAATGTGTTTAATGACAAAGCTTTTGAGCAGTTAACTTCGAAGGAAGGAAAAATAGCAAATCGTATAAATCTAAAGCATGGTGAGAAAGTTATCTTTGGAGCAGAAGATGAAAATGCTGTAACAATTCGTGATGGAGAAGCAGTCATTGTCAAAAGATCAGAGATAGATGATAGTGAGATTTATGTTCATGACATTACAAAAGATAACCCTTCAATTGCTTTTTCATTATCAAGATTATCTCATGGGCCTTATGGACCAACACCAGTAGGTATCTTTAGAAAAGTTGAAAGAGATACTTACAATGATGAAGTCAAAGAACAAATTGACTCATCTATTGAACAAAAAGGTGAAGGAGAACTTGATAAGCTAATAAGATCTCTTGGAACCTGGAACGTAAATTAAATTATTCGTCTAGATAATCTATTTGATCGGTTGGCATAATTAAGGCAGTGCTCGCATTCACAATATGTGAAACAATCCTTTTAAGATAACGATAAAGTAACGTTGTTGCGACTGGATATTGAACTTTTTCCTTATTTTCAAGGAGTGCAGTAATCTTATCATCAAGACTTGTTGATAGGGATGATCCAAGTGTTATTAAATCCTGTACTTTTGACTCATCGTCAAGATTCAAACAGGACTGTAAATATACAATAAGTTTTCCTATGTCATTTCTCAATTCAATATAATTATCAAGCTCATCACCTTGGGTAAATGTATTTCCAGTTTCTGCGATTTCAAATAAATTTTTACAATAATCGCCAATTCTCTCAATATCTTTTGACATGGTCATATAGGAGAGAAGAAGGGGAATATCTAGATTTCTTGAGTTGACTGCGGAATGAATAATCATTTCTCTTCTAACATCACGATGTAATTCATTGATTTTTTTATCTGTGGAATATAGGTCATCTCTTACCGAATCTAGGTTTGTATCTCCAAGAAGACAGTTCATTGCAAGATCATAAATTCTCATACTATTTGTAAGCATCTCACTTAATTTTGCGTCAATACTATCTAATGATTCATTACTCATATTTCTCCTTTAATTTGATATTACTACTCCCAGTAATGGAAGTAACAAAAATGTTACCAATACATACAAAATTGCAATATATCTTCTTTTGGCCACCACATTACTGAAGGTCACGGCCAGATTAACAGGTAAGTTCCTGATAAATTTGACCGGGTAGACAATCATGACACCTATTGTGTTAAAAAATACATGATGCAATGCAATTGTTAATCCAGCAGTGTTATCTACAACAAAGCTTGCTAGAACTGCAGTTATTGTAGTTCCAATATTTGCGCCAAGCGTTATGGGAAATGCATTTTGAATGGATAATATGCCTGAACCAACAATTGGAACAAGTATAGATGTTGTAATACTTGAACTCTGAACTGAGAAAGTAATAAGAATACCTATCAAAATTGCAAATAGTCCACCACCTCTTGCAAGTGCTCTATCTAAGCCCATTTCGATTTGATTCATCATCAACGATTTCATATTTGAAACTACATTTCTCAAGCAAAGAAAAATTAATCCAATAGCTATGACTATCAATAAGACTGCGTAAACTCTATAAGAATTTTCACTCAAATCACCAATGAATGGGATTGAAGTAAGGCCATCTAGAATATTATTGGAACCCCATTTGATTGCTGCCTTAATAGGGCTATTTGGTTTGGTAGCTGTGAAACCAGATGCAATTATAAACTCTGTACCGTTTTCGGCCATTTTTGTGATGAACCCAGTTATATGATCTAGTGGAAACAAAATGATTACAACAAATACATTAAAAAAATCATGCATTGTTGATGCTGCAAAAGCCCTTTTAAATTCTCCTTCCCTTCTAACATGGCCAAAAGAAACAAGAGTATTTGTTACAGTTGTTCCTATATTTGCACCCATGACCATAGGTATTGCATACTCTAGGCTGAGGACACCACTACCAACTAAACCGACAATTGTAGATGTTGTAACTGATGAGGATTGAACTAAAACGGTACACAATATTCCAACAAGCAGTCCTGCGAATGGATTTGAAACAGATTCAAAAAGTTGATCGGTATATTCTGCACCAAGAGTTTTGATACCCTTTTCGAGAAGTTTTATAGATACAAGAAAGAAGTATAAGAAAAATAATGCGAAGCTTAAGTTTTTAACGACTTTTAAATTCATATTCCGTATGAATTATATATGAGTTTAAATTAAATTAAATTCAGATTTACTGTTCGTTTACTTTACGTTT
>LULV01000093.1_pt1 | contig 21587 bp, 20 predicted proteins | sample 728081 | NCBI WGS metagenome assembly LULV01 (sample SAMN03860280, study PRJNA289734) | marine metagenome | biome: seawater column; feature: ocean; material: water; isolation source: Red Sea water column Station 108 - depth 25m | place: Saudi Arabia: Red Sea | collected 2011-10-15 | depth 25 m | reverse complement strand
CAAAGACACTTATAGATGATGGCTTTGAGGTCCTTGTTTATTGTTCTGATGATCCAATTTTTTGCCAAGAGCTCGATGACATGGGTTGTGCAGCAGTTATGCCGCTAGCATCACCGATTGGCTCCGGTTTAGGGATTATTAATCCATACAACATTGAAATTATCTTGGAAAATTCATCTAAACCAATCATTGTTGATGCTGGTGTTGGTACAGCCTCAGATGCTGCAATAGCAATGGAACTAGGTTGTGATGGCGTCCTAATCAATACTGCAATAGCCAAAGCTAAAAATCCTTATGGGATGGCTGAAGCAATGAAATACGCAGTAATATCTGGGAGAAAATCATATCTTTCGGGAAGAATTAATCCTAATTTATTTGGATCTGCATCGACTACTAATAGCGGAATTATTTAATTTTCTTCTTAACAAATTTTCTTTTTTTAAATTTTCTTTTTTTAAATGGTTTTTGAATATTAGAATTTGAATTTTCTTTTGTAATAACAATTTTCTGTAAACTTTCAATTTTTTCAATCTTATCTAATATTTTTCCAGATTTAGACTTAAACTCTATTAAGTATTCGGTTAAATTTAACTCTTCAGAATTTGCAATATTTATTTTAATTTTATTTTTTTTTTCAAAATATTTTAAATCCTCAAGAAATTGGATTTCTATAAAATCTGAAATCTTACTATTTATTTTTAAATCAATAATTTTAGAGCCATTTTCCAAAGATTTGATTTCGATTAATTTTATAATTTTTTGTGCAAAAGTTTCGTTTGTTAGTTTAATTGACCATTTTATATTGCTTTCTCGAAGTCTCTGTCTTGACATTTCCAATAAACCAAAATTACTTATTCTACCAATTTGAATTCTTGCTCTATCATTACGGCATTTTTCTTTTAATCTTCTTTCAACTTGTCTTCTATTTCCAAAATTTAGCATATCAATAAAGTCAATTATTATTAAACCAGATAAATCTCTGATTTTAATTTGTCTTGCTATTTCTTCTGCAGCCTCTAAATTTGTATCTAAAGCAGTGCTTTCAACATTTTTTTGTTTTATTGATTTTCCAGAATTAATATCAATAGAAACTAAAGCTTCGGTAGGATTAATCACTAAATAACCACCAGAACTAAGTTTTACCTCTGTCTTAAAAATTTCAAAAAGTTTTTTTTCAATATTTTCTTTAAAAAATAATGGTAGTTTATCTCTGTACTTTTTAACTTTTTTTAAATGTTTTGGCATCATTAGCTTCATGTAATTTTTTGCTTTTTGATAGCCCTCGTTACCCTCTACAATTATATTTTGAGTATCATCGTCGTACATATCTCGAATACTTCTTTTAATAATATCACTTTCTTGATGTATAAGAGATGGAGCCATAGAATTCATTGCATTACTCTTAATCGAGTCCCAAATTGTAATTAAATTTTTTAGATCTCCATCAATTTCATTTTTTGTTTTATTTGATCCTGCTGTTCTTACAATTATTCCCATCGCCTTTGGAATTTCTATTTCATTCAGAATATTTCGAATTTTTTTTCGATCCCCGGGATTAAATATTTTTCTTGAAATACCACCTCCTTTCGCTGTGTTAGGCATAAGAACTATATATTTTCCTGCAATGGATATGAACGTGCTTAGTGCTGCTCCCTTCAAACCTCTTTCATCTTTTAAAACTTGTACCAAAATAACCTGATTAGGCTTTATCACTTCTTGAATTTTATATCTCTTTGAGGGAAATCTTTTTTGTATTTTTTGGTCTTTTTTTTCTTCTACATCTTCATCTTTTTTTTCAACTGGGTCTTCAATTTTAATTTCCTCTTCCCCTTCTAAAATTTTATTTTCTATAATTTCGCTTTCTTTAGATAATTCCTCTCTAACTTTTTCTTCTTCCTCTTTAATTTTTTCTAGATCGCTTTGAGGTATTTGATAGTAATCTGACTGAATATCGTTGAACGATAAAAATCCGTGTCTTTCTCGTCCAAAATCAACAAAAGCAGCCTGTAAAGATGGTTCAATACGACTTACCTTCCCAAGATAAATATTATTTTTTATTAATGTATTGTTGATACTTTCATATTCATAATCTTCAATATGATTTTCATTTTTAAGTACAACTCTTGTTTCATTTGGATGCGATGCTGCATACCTTTCAATACTGATAATGTTGGTAACTTTGATTGGTATAATTTCAATTTTATGGATTTATTCTAATAAGTTACCAGACTATAAATTCTTGAAAAATTACAAACCTCCTGTATCTAGCAAATTATATTCAGGTAATGGGGTATTGGTTAGTGACTTTTCTTCTGAGAAGAGAATATTTGTACCATTTGAGGCTATACCAAATGTTGTAATCAATTCCTTCTTGTCTGCTGAAGATAAAAATTTTTTTTATCATCCCGGGGTAGATGCAAAAGGAATTGTAAGAGCTATTAAGAATAATATCAAAAATGCTCTAAAATCAAAAAGGTTGGAAGGAGCCTCAACTATAACCCAACAGGTTGCTAAAAATTTTTTACTATCAAATGAAGTAAGTTTTGATAGAAAAATTAAAGAAGCAATCTTAGCTTTTCGAATCGAAAGAGCTTTAAGTAAAGAGAGAATTTTAGAGCTTTATTTAAACCAAATATATTTAGGCGAAGGAAGTTATGGAATAGCTTCAGCTAGTTTGAGATATTTTGACAAATCAATTAGTGAATTAAATTATTCAGAAGCAGCTTTACTAGCAGCATTACCAAAGGCTCCAAGTAGATATAATCCATATAAAAACATAAAATTAGCCAAGTACAGAAGAGATCTTGTTTTAAAAAATCTTTATGAAAATCAATATATAGATCAAAATTTATTAAATGAATTAATTAACACAGACATTAAACTCAGTAAAAGACAAAGAATATATTTAGAAGACTCTCGATATTATGTTGAAGATGTAAGAAAAAATGTAATTGATACATATGGTTTTGACAAAGTTTATAAACAAGGTTTTAATATTAAAACTCCAATTGATTTAAATTTACAAACTATAGCTTCAGCAGCATTAAGGAAAGGTTTAGAACAATATGATAGAAGGAGAGGTTGGAGAGGTTCTTTAATAAATAAAAAGATAAGCAAAAATTGGAATAAAAATTTAGATAAGTTCAAATTAGAAAAATCTTTAGGGTGGGAAATAGCAATTATAAAAAAAATAAATAAATTTGAAGCAAATATAGAAACCGAAAATAATATAAAAGGCAAAATTAAATTTGAAAACTTAAATTGGACAAGAAAAAATATAGATGAGTTATTAAAAGTTGGAGATTTAGTTTATGTAAAAAAAATTAATCAGGAAGACTATGAATTAAAACAATTACCTGCTGTTAATGGTGGAATAGTTGTAATGGATCCATTTACGGGAAGAGTTTTGGCAATGGCTGGAGGATTTAGTTTTAATAAAAGTGAATATAACAGAGTTACACAAGCTAAAAGACAACCTGGATCAGCATTTAAACCATTTATATATGCATTAGCTTTAGAAAATAATTTTACACCTTCTACATTAGTTTTAGATGCCCCAATTGTTCTGGAACAAGGAATTGATTTAAAGATGTGGAAACCTGAAAATTACGGAAAAAAGTTTTATGGCCCCTCAACGTTAAGAACAGGTGTTGAAAAATCACGAAATTTAATGACAGTAAGAATTGCTCAAGAAATTGGATTAAACAAAATTACAAATTTTTCAAAAAAACTTAAAATTTATGAAAGACCAGAGGAATTGATGTCAATTTCATTGGGATCTGCGGAAACTACTTTGCTAAAGATGACAAGCGCTTACTCCTCATTTGTGAATGGTGGAAAGTTAGTTGAACCAATATTTATAGATAGAATACAAGATAGTGAGGGAAAAACAATTTTTAAAAATAAGTTAAGATTTTGTAAAGATTGCGACTTAATTTCATACACAAGTGAAAATCTTCCTCAAATAAAAAATAATTATAAGCAAATTTTTTCACCTCAAACAGCTTATCAAATGACATCTATTTTAGAAGGAGTTGTTCAAAGAGGAACTGGAAAAAAATTAAAAGATCTTAATTTACAATTAGCAGGGAAAACGGGAACTACTAATAAAAATACCGATGCATGGTTTATTGGTTTCACTTCAAATTTAGTCATTGGAGTTTATGTAGGTTTTGATAATCCAAGAACCTTAGGAAAATTTGAAACAGGATCAAAAACTGCCCTACCTATCTTCAAAGAATTCGTAAAAAGCTCAGTCAATAATCATGAGGCAAGACCATTCAAAGTAGCAAAAGGAATTAAAATGATGGTCGTAGATGCATCTACTGGTAAAAAAGCAGACAGTAATTCTAAAAGTACTATTATTGAGTCTTTTAAAGAGGAAAAAATTGCAAATAATAATAAAATTGATATTGATAATATTACTGATGTATCAAAAACAAATATTTTAAGGTTTTACTAAAATGGAATTAGAAACAAGTAATTTAATTAAAGAGATAAACAAAATAATATTAAGAATTAAGGAGTTTCTTTGAAAAAAATAAACTTAATTCTAAACTTGATGAATTAAATAATAAAATTGAGAGCCAAAACTTCTGGCAAGACAGAAAATCATCAGAAAAAATTTTAAAAGAAAAAAAAAATTTAGAACTTTTAGTTGGATCATTTAGTAATTATGAAAATGAGTTTAAAGACATAGTAGAAATTTTAGATCTTGCTATATCTGAAAGCGATAAATCATTACAAGATGAAAGCTTCGATAAATTACAAGCTTTAAAATCTGGATTGAAAAAATTAGAGATAAAATGTTTTTTATCTAACGATAGTGATAATCTTGATAGTTACTTAGAATTTCATGCTGGTGCAGGTGGAACAGAAAGTCAAGACTGGGCTGAGATGCTTAGAAGAATGTACATGAAATGGGCATCAAACAAGGGATATTCTGTCGAACTAATTAGTGAGCACAGAGGAGATGAGGCAGGAATTAAATCATCTACAATAAAAATATCGGGCAACTATATTTATGGTTATCTAAAATCAGAGTCAGGTATTCATCGATTGGTGAGAATTTCTCCATTCGATTCAGGGGCACGAAGACATACAAGTTTCGCTAGTGTTTGGATTTATCCAGTTGTAGATGATAAAATAGACATTGAGATTATTGAAAAAGATTTAAGGATAGATACTTATAGGTCAAGTGGTGCTGGTGGACAGCATGTAAACACAACCGATAGTGCAGTAAGAATAACGCATATCCCAACTAAAATAGTTGTACAATGTCAAAATGAAAGATCACAACATAAAAATAAAGAAACATGTATGAATATGCTGAGAGCCAGACTTTATGAACATGAGCTTCAAAAAAGAGAAAAACAAAACGAAAATATAGAAAGTTCGAAATCAGATATTGGGTGGGGACATCAAATTAGATCTTATGTATTGCACCCATATCAGATGGTTAAAGATAATAGAACTAATTTTGAAAGCTCAAATCCTGAAAAAATACTCGATGGCGAAATTGATAATTTTCTTGAGAGCTCATTGTATAAAATAAATGCGTAAATACTTATTTATAATACCAATTACTATAATATTTTTATTTGCATCAATTATTACTTATTTAAATTTTTTTGGTATCAAAACAGATAAATTTAATAAATTAATTTATTCAAAAATAAGTCAAATAAACCCAAAACTATCATCTGAAATTAATGATGTATTCATAAAATTAGATATCAAAGAACAGACAATAAAGCTTGAGACTTCAAACGTTAAATTACAAATTGCAGAAGAATATCTCTATTTAGATAAAATTATTTCAAAACTCAGTATATCTAATTTGTTTAATAATAGATCAATTCAGAGTTTAGAAATTCTACTAAGGGAAGATGAAATATCAAATTTTAAAAGTTTTATTTCAGAGTATGATTATAACTTCTCAAGAGAATTAATTTTAAGTCAAATTAAAAAAGGCAAGATTAACGCATCAATTGTTCTAGATTTTAAAAATAATAACAAAACATTTGATTATAGTATTTTAGGAAAGATAACAAATGCACAAATAAACCTTTTAAACAAAGGTGAATTAGAGAAAATTTCTTTTAATTTTATATCAGATCAAAAACAACATTTCATAAATGATTTACAATTTATTTATGAAGATATTAATTTTAACTCAGAAACTATATCAGTCAAAAAACATGACAATAGTTTTATAATTAACGGTGATATATCAAATAAAAAACAGGTTTTTGATATAAAAAAATTACAAAGAAATTTAGATTATAACTTTGATTTTATTGAAAATTCAAAAGTAAATCTTTCATCAAATAATAAGTTTTCATTCAGTCTAATTAATAAAAAAAAAATTGATAAATTTGAATTAAAATCAAAAATAAATTTTGACGAAATAAAATTTAAGAAGAATTTAAATTTACCAATTAATATTAATAATGGTGAATTAAAACTTGATTATAAAAATCACATATTTGATATAAATGTAAATTCAAAAATTTATTTTCTAAGTGATGAAAAGAAACAACCAAATTTAGGAGATGCTAAATTTTTAATTTCAAAAAAAAAAAATGAAAATATAAAATTTAAGGGAAATTTTTCTAACAGAGGAAATAAAATAAATTCTGATCAAATTAAAGAAATAATTAATATTGATAACAAATTAATACCTAGTCAGGATTTACAATTTGATTCAAATAACTCAATTGAATTTGAATTTAATAAAAAAAATACGATAGAAAAATACAAATTAAATTCAAATTTAAAAATTAGTAAATTAGAGATCTCACATAATGGTAGCAATTTAAAGAGGTTTTTGCCTGAATATAAAGATATAATAATCTTCAAAGATAATTTAATTGAAATAAATATAAATAAAAAAATTAAAGATATAAAATTAAAAGGATTATATTCATTAAATAATAACTTATCTGACAGTTATAAAATTAATTTAATCCAAAACTCAGAGATTTTAGATTTTGATGCTAATATTAATTTAAACAATCTCTTTTTAAATTTTAAATCACTTGATTATAAAAAAAATAAAAAAATTAATTCTAATCTAATCATAAAAGGTCGATATAAAGATGATTTAAAGTTTAACCAAATTGAATATAAAGAAAATCTGAATACTATACAGGCAAGAAATATAACATTATCAAAAAAATATAAAATTAAAAATATTGATTCTGTAATTTTGAATTATGAGAATTTAAATCAAAAATTAAATAATATTAAATTTCAAAAAAAAAATGATAATCGATATAAACTTTCAGGTAGTGAGTTTGACGCTCAATTACTCATTTCAAATTATTTAAAGGGCGAAAATACTAATAACATTTTTGAGAGATTTGAAAATATAAACGCAAACATATCAGTTGAACTTAATAATATATTTATAGATAAAAACAGTAAACTGACCAACTTAGTCGGTGAGATTTCATTAAAAAAAAATGATGTTATTTCTGCTGAAATTCGCTCTAAAATTAACAATAAAAATGATTTTTCACTATCTATAAAAACTAATTCTAGAGATGAAAAAGTTACTAATTTGTTTATTGAAGAACCTGAACCATTTATAAAAAACTACAAGTTTATTAAAGGCTTTACTGAAGGTAAGCTTTCCTATGGGTCTATAGAAAAAAATAATGAAACAAAAGCAAATCTAAAAATATTTGATTTTAAAGTTCAAGACGTTCCTGTTCTAGCAAAATTACTTACACTTGCCTCTCTTCAAGGTATTGCAGATATTCTTACAGGAGAGGGTATTCGATTTAATGAATTTGAAATGAATTATGAATCAAACCAGTCACTTACTAACATAAATGAAATGTATGCTATTGGACCAGCAATTTCTATTTTAATGGAGGGCTATATTGATAGAAATAAACTAACAAGTCTTAGAGGTACTCTAGTGCCAGCTACCACAATAAATAAAACAATATCAAAAATTCCCTTATTAGGAGATATTTTGGTAGGGAAAAAGGTTGGTGAAGGAGTTTTTGGCGTAAGTTTTAAAATCAAAGGTCCACCAAAAGATCTAAAAACTTCTGTAAATCCTATTAAAACTCTTACACCAAGATTTATAACTAGAACTTTAGAAAAGTTAAAAAAAAATTAAATAATAATCTTAAAATGCTTTTTCTTTCCAACTGAAAGTTTAATAAAACCTTTATTTTCAAACATTTTTTTACTTATTAATAATTTTCCATCTTCAATTTTCTCATTATCAATTTTAATTCCATTGTTTTGAATTAATCTTCTTATTTCACTTTTTGATAACTCATTATTTGTATATTCTATCAAGCTAATTATATCTTTTCCTATTAAGTCACTTCCAATTTTAACACTAGGTAAATGTTCTCCAGTTGAATTTTCTTTAAACGTAGATTTTGCTAATTCTTCAACTTTTTTTGTTTCAATTTCCCCATGCAACATCTTTGTAGCTTCATTAGCTAATAAAATTTTCAAATCGTTAATATTTTCATTTTTGATATCTTCTATTTTTTCTAAAGATAAATCTGTGAACATTTTTAGAAACTTGATAACGTCCCGATCATCTGTGTTTCTCCAAAATTGCCAATAGTCATAGATAGATAGTAGATTTTTATCCAACCATACTGCTCCACTTTCAGTCTTTCCCATTTTGGCTCCTGAGGCCAGAGTTATAAGAGGGGTTGTCAATCCAAAAACTTCTTTTGATGAATATCTTTTGATTAAATCAACACCATTAACAATGTTTCCCCATTGGTCTGATCCTCCAATTTGAAGAAGACAATTATGTTTTTTATTCAATTCAAGAAAGTCATATGCTTGAAGTATCATGTAATTAAATTCCATATAACTTAAAGACTGTTCTCTATCCAAACGAAGTTTTACACTATCAAAACTCAACATTTTATTGATTGTAAAATGTTTCCCTATATCTCTTAGAAAAGAAATATAGTTTAACTCTTTTAACCAAGAATAATTATTTACAAATATAGGAGATGTCGCCTTATTTTCAGTATTAAGATATTTTTTTAAAACAAGCTCAATACTTTTAATATTTTTTTCAATTTCACTTTCATCTAAAATTTTTCTTGTTTTATCTTTTCCTGATGGGTCTCCTATCCTAGTTGTTCCTCCACCTAGCAAAACTATTGGCTGGTGTCCATGCTTTTGCAATTGCCTCAAACACATGATTTGTAACAAACTGCCCACATGCAGACTTTGAGCGGTACAATCAAATCCTATATACCCTTTGATACTTTCTTTATTTAATAGATTTGAAAGTTCTACTTCATCTGTACACTGATAGAAAAAGCCTCTGTCTTTAAATTCTCTTATAAAATCATTCATAATTTAGTATTTTCAATATACATATTTATTTAAAAATAATAATCAATAATGGACAATTGCATTACTTCTTTGGGTTTAATGAGCGGCACTTCTTTAGATGGGATTGATGCAAGTATTATTAATTCAGATGGAAATTCACACCTAAAGGTAAAAGTAAACCATTTTTATGAATATAAAGCTGAGTTTAGACAAAAATTAAGAGATTATATTAAAAATATAAATTCAATAGAGGATATAACAAACAGTATTTCTGAATATAAAAATCTTGAGAAAGAAATCACTCTTCTTCATTCAGATATATCAAAAAAATTAATATCCAAGCATACTACTGAAGTTGATTTAGTGGGTTTTCATGGACAAACAATTATTCATAAACCTGAAAAAAAATATTCAATCCAGATGGGAAACCCAAATTTATTATCTCAATTAATTCAAAAAAAAGTTATTTTTAATTTTAGAAAAAAGGATATTGAAAATAATGGAGAGGGCGCACCTCTAACACCAGTATATCACTCTTTGCTATCAAAAAAAATCTTTCCTAATGAGGAATGTATTTTTTTAAATATAGGAGGAGTGTCCAATTTTACTTACTGTAGTAATGTAGAATTAGTTGCTAGAGATATAGGACCAGGAAATGTTTTATTAGATGAATATTTAAAAAAAACAAAAAATATAGATTTTGATAAAAACGGTGAAATTGCCTCAACAGGTCAAATCAACATGGATATTATAAATCAATTTATCGAACATGATATTTACAGTTCAGAAGACAGACATTCCTATGATAGAAATGAGTTTGATTTTAATTTTATTAAAGGATTAATTTTTGAGGATGCTGTTGCAACTCTTAATTATTTTACTGCCTTAATTATTTCAAATTATTTAAATGATAATTTTATAAATTGTTCTAATGTAATTTTATGCGGGGGAGGAAGAAAAAATAAAACATTAATTCAAAATTTGAAAAGTTTATTAAAAAAAAATATTTTTGATATCGATAAATTTAATTATGATGGAGATTTTATCGAGTCCCAAGCATTTGCTTATTTAGCAATAAGATCATATCTTAAAAAAAATATATCTTTTCCTTCTACAACAAAAGTAAGTAAACCAATTTCAGGTGGAGAGACTTTTAAAAATTACTAATATAGAGCCGTTTCTTTTTTAATATATTTATTTAAGGATTTAATAAGAGCAATATCAGCTTTTGAGAAGAAATGATTTGCTTCTGTAATAGAATCAAATTCTACTTTTATTCCTTTTTGAGCACTTAGTCTTTTGTTTAAATCGTTAATGTGCTCAACGGGAACCAATTCATCTTTTTTACCGTAAATCATTATTCCTGATGTAGGACATGGTGATAAAAATGAAAAATCATAAACATTTGGTTGGGGTGAAATTGCAACAAATCTATTTATTTCTGGTCTTCTCATAAGTAATTGCATTGCAATTAATGATCCAAAGGAAAATCCTGAAATCCAACATTGTGAATTGTCAAAGTTTTCTCGCTCCAACCAATCTAGTGCAGCGGCAGCATCTGCTAGCTCACCCTGACCATTATCAAATTCCCCATCACTTTTACCAACTCCTCTAAAGTTTACTCTACAGACTGAAAAGTCGTTATCCATAAAAGTTTGAAATGTATCAACAACAACTTTATTATTCATAGTTCCACCATATTGAGGGTGGGGGTGCAAAACTAATGCAATTGGAGATGTATTTTTTTTACTTTTATAATATTTTGCTTCAAGCCTTCCTGCAGGTCCAGGAATAAATATTTCAACAATTTTGTTATCTGTAGTTGTCATTGATAATTAATCTCAAAAAAAAATTTTATTTTTCTATCAAAATTGAGCGACAAAATGCAAGTTTTAAAATTTTTCAGAAACTTGACTATTTTAGTCGGGTATATATATAACCCGCATAAAATAATACTAATATGAAATTATCAAGTAAAGGAAGATATGCAGTTATGGCACTTGCCGATCTTGCAAAGTTTGATCCTAATGAACCAGTTTCTTTAAGAGATATCTCTTTAAGACAAGGAATATCTTTAGATTATCTTGAACAACTATTTTTAAAGTTAAAAAAAAATAATATCGTAAATAGTGTTCGCGGGATTAAGGGTGGATATATTCTTTCTAAAGAAGCATCTAATATCAAAATTTCAGATATCTTTTTTGCAGTTGATGAAAAGGTAAAAACTATAGGGTGTGAAAAACATTCAAAAAAAGGGTGTAACGGTAAAACAGCAAAATGCATCACTCATGATCTCTGGGATGAATTAGAGGATTATATAAATAATTTTTTTGAAAAAAAAAGTCTTAGAGATTTACTAAATCAATCAACAAATAGATTATAGATGAGAGATAAACAAATAGAAGATTTAAAAGAATATAAATATGGATTTACAACTGATATAGAAAATATCAGAGCACCAAAAGGTTTAAATGAGACAGTAATAAAATTTATATCTAAAATAAAAAAAGAACCAGATTGGATGCTAGATTGGAGATTAAAAGCATTTGAGAGATTAAAAAACTTAAAAGAACCAAATTGGCAAAAACCGAAATATCCAAAAATAGATTACCAAGATTTATATTATTATTCAGCTCCTAAAAGTGCTTCTGATAAACCAAAAAGTTTAGATGAATTAGATCCGAAGCTTTTGGAAACTTATCAAAAACTTGGTATACCACTTCAAGAACAAAAAAGATTAAATGGAATAGCAGTAGATGCTGTTTTTGACTCTGTTTCAGTTGCAACAACATTTAAAGATAAATTGACTGAAAAAGGAATAATATTTTGTTCAATGTCTGAGGCTATTCAAAAACATCCAGAATTAGTAAAAAAATATCTTGGTTCAGTTATACCAGTTACTGATCACTATTTTGCAACTTTAAATTCAGCAGTGTTTACTGATGGTTCATTTGTTTACATTCCAGAGGGTGTAAGATGTCCTATGGAATTATCAACATATTTTAGAATTAATGCATCTGAGACAGGTCAGTTTGAAAGAACTTTAATCATCGCCGACAAAGGAAGTTATGTTAGCTATCTGGAAGGATGTACTGCTCCTATGAGAGATGAAAACCAATTACATGCAGCAAATGTTGAACTTGTTGCATTAGATGATGCAGAAATAAAATATTCAACTGTCCAAAATTGGTACCCAGGAGATAAAGATGGCAAAGGTGGGATTTATAATTTTGTAACTAAAAGAGGATTATGCAAAGGTGTAAATTCTAAAATATCTTGGACGCAAGTAGAAACTGGTTCTGCAATTACTTGGAAATATCCTAGTTGCATTTTACAAGGAGACAACTCTGTTGGAGAATTTTACTCAATTGCAATTACAAATAACCACCAAAAAGCAGATACTGGTACTAAAATGATTCATATTGGCAAAAATACTAAAAGTAAAATAATATCCAAAGGTATTTCAGCTGGATACGCTGATAATACTTATAGAGGTCTTGTAGATATTTTTCCAAAAGCTAAAAATGCTAGAAACTTTACACAGTGTGACTCACTGTTAATGGGTAATAAATGTGGCGCACACACTGTTCCTTACATTAAAAATAGAAATTCAGACTCAAATATAGAACATGAGGCAACAACATCAAAAATCAGTGAGGAACAATTATATTATTGTCAACAAAGAGGTTTAAATTCAGAGGAAGCTGTAGGGCTAATAGTTAACGGTTTTTGTAAAGAAGTTCTTCAACAATTACCAATGGAATTTGCTGTTGAAGCGCAAAAATTAGTTGGAATTAGTTTGGAAGGAAGTGTTGGATAATGTTGGAAATAAACAATTTAGAAGCAGGTATTGATAATAAAGAAATTCTAAAAGGACTTAGCTTAAAAATAAATCCTGGAGAAGTTCATGCAATAATGGGTCCAAACGGATCAGGAAAAAGTACTTTATCAAATATTTTATCTGGAAAAAAAGGTTATGAAATCAAAGGGGATGTAAAATTTGAAAATTCCAACTTACTCGAACTTGAAATTGAAGAGAGAGCACATAAAGGAATATTTTTAGCATTCCAGTATCCTCTAGAAATTCCAGGTGTAAACACTAACAACTTTTTAAAAACTTCATTAAATGCCGTGAAAAAAGCAAAAGGTGAAAAAGAATTAGATGCAATTGAATTTCTTAAGCTTGTGAAAGAAAAATCTGCACAATTAAAATTTGATCAAAATATTCTGTCACGACAACTAAATGTAGGATTTTCAGGAGGAGAAAAGAAAAAAAATGAAATTCTTCAAATGTCTATCTTAAATCCAAAATTATCAATATTAGATGAAACAGACTCTGGTTTAGATATTGATGCACTTAAAATAGTTTCCGATGGAGTAAACTCATTAAGAAATACAAATAATTCTTTTTTAATAATAACGCATTATCAAAGATTACTTAATTATATAAAGCCAGATTTCGTTCATGTTTTGAAAGACGGAAAAATAATAAAAACTGGAAATTTTGAACTAGCACTAGAATTAGAAAAACAAGGTTATGAGAGCTTATAAATGTTAAAAGAAAATTTAGAATTTGAAAGTTTAACTTATAAAACTTTAGGAAACACTAAAGAGCGTAAAGAGCATTTTTTTAAATTTGTAGAAAGTGGGTTTCCCTCAAAAAAATTGGAAGATTGGAAGTTTTCAGATTTAAAATCAATTATAAATAAAAATATAAAAGAAGTTAAATTTGGCTTTAATACTATTGAAAATAAAAGTTACAATTTAAAATATATAAAAAAATTTGAACATTCAAAAATTGTTATTTTAAATGGAGAGTTCCTATCAGCAGATATTTTAGATATAGATAAAAATAAAATAGAGATAAAAAATGAAAACTTAATTTTTAGTGAAAGTTTGAATGAACCTTTAAATAATTTGAATATGGCTTTTGCGAGTAAATTAATTAAATTAAATGTTTTAGAGGATAAAATTGTAGAAAAACCTTTAGTTATTTATCATATATGTGATTTAGATAACAAAACAAATTTAATTAATACAAGATTTGAGTTAACACTTCATAAAAATTCATCTTTATCAACTTTGAATTTATTCGAAGATAAATCAGTTAGTGGTTTTAATAATCATAACTTTAATATTGTTATAAATAAAAATTCAAACCTTAAAAATTATATTTTTGATTTAAATAAAAATCAAAATCTAAGATACAGCTTCACTAATATTGATATTTATGAAAACAGTAATTCAGAAAACTTTATTTATTCATCTGGATCTAAATTTTCAAAATATGAAATAAACAGCAATTTAAAAGAAAAATATAGCTCTGCTTTTATTAATGGGATTATAAATTTAGACAAGAACAATCATCATGAAATTAAAACAAATATTAACCATTTGGCTGAAAATACAAAAAGTTATCAATTAATAAAAAGTGTTTTAAACGATAAGTCTACTGGAGTTTATCAAGGTAAAATTTTTGTTAACGATCAAGCTCAAAAAACAGACGGATATCAATTAAGTAAAGCCTTACTTTTAAACGAAAATACAGAATTTAATGGTAAACCAGAATTAGAAATTTACGCAGATGATGTAAAATGTTCTCATGGTTCTACTTCAGGCAATTTGGATGAAAACTCCATATTTTACCTAATGTCTAGAGGTTTAAATTACGATCAGGCAAAAAAGTTACTAATAGATGGTTTCATTAATGATGTAATTGAAAAAATAACAAACATCGAAATACAGAAATATCTAAAGGAGGCGATAAATTAATGGATATAGATAGCATTAAAAAAGAATTTCCAATATTTGATAACAAAGTTCAAAATAATGATCTTGTATATTTAGACAGCGCAAACTCCTCACAAAAACCAAGAGTAGTAATTGATAGAATATATGATTTTTATTCTAAAGAGTTTTCTAACGTAGGTAGAAGTGTTCATTATTTAGCTGTTGCTGCAACAAATCTTTATGAAAATACAAGAACATCAGTTCAAAGATATATTAATGCCAAAGATAAGAATGAAATTGTATTTACCAAAGGTGCTACAGAAGCAATTAATTTGGTAGCAAATACCTTTGGGCAAAAGTATCTAGAAGAAGGTGATGAAGTTTTATTAACAGAACTTGAACATCATTCTAATTATGTTCCTTGGCATTTCCTAAGAAATTCAAAAAAAATTAAAATTGAATTTGCTGAGATTAATGAAGCAGGTGAGATAACTATTGAAGCAATAAAAAACAAAATAACTAATAAAACAAAAATTATAAGCGTTACTCATTTATCAAATGTAACTGGAGCAATATTACCGATTAAGGAAATTGTAGAACTTGCACACTCAAAAAATATTCCTGTTTTAGTGGATGGTTGCCAAGGAGCACCACATTTAAAATTAGATATGCAGGAATTAGATTGTGATTTTTATGCTATATCAGGACATAAAATGTATGGGCCAACAGGAATTGGGGTTTTATACGCAAAAAAGAAATGGTTAGACGATCTACCTCCATACCAAGGTGGTGGAGGAATGATAAATGAAGTTAAAAAAACTGGAATTTCTTATGGTGAACTACCAAATAAATATGAGGCAGGCACAATGGCAACAGCTCAAGTAATTGCATTTAACGAATCTATAAAATTTATGGAAAAAGTTGGTATTGAAAATATAGAAAAGCACGAGAAAGAGTTATTGGATTATGGATTAGATATTTTGGGGAAAAATAATTCAATAAAAATTGTAGGTAATCCAAAAAATAAAGGTGGAGTGATTTCTTTTACCATTGAAGGTGTTCACCCACATGATATTGCAACTATTCTTGATGAAGATGGAGTAGCAATCAGAGCAGGACATCATTGCTGTCAGATATTACATGAAAAGCTGAAACTCCCAGCCACTGCAAGAGCATCGTTTGGTATATATAATACAAAAGATGATATCGATCAATTAAGCCAATCAATAGAAAATTGTAAAAAAATATTTAACATATAATGGACCTAAAAGAATTATATCAAGAAATTATTTTGGATCATGGTAAAAATCCTAGAAATTTAAGAAAAACTGAAAACTTTAATAAAGACGCTAAAGGGCATAATCCTTTATGTGGAGATAACGTTCATATCTATTTAAAATTAAACGAAAATAAAAAAGTTGAGGATATTTCATTTGAAGGACATGGGTGCGCTATATCAATGGCATCAGCCTCTATAATGACTGATTTAGTTAAAGGTAAAGAGGAAGCTGAGGTAAAAGAAATTGTAAACGATTTTTTAGATATGATTAAAGAAAAAGAGGAACTTCAAAATAAAATCTTAAATGAAGATGAAAAAACTAAATTAATGTGTCTATCAGGTGTAAAACAGTACCCAATGAGAGTAAAATGCGCTACTCTTTCTTGGCATACTCTAACATCAGCAATAGATGATTTTCAAAAAATAGTAAATACTGAAAGCTAAAAATGGATTTAAAAGAAAAAGTAATTACAGAAATAAAAAAAATATATGATCCTGAAATTCCGGTAAATATTTATGAACTTGGTTTGATTTATGACATTAAAATTAAAGATAAAGACGTCCAAGTTAAGATGACGCTTACAACACCTAACTGTCCAGTTGCAGAAAGTTTGCCTAAAGAAGTTAAGGATAGTATAATGGAACTTAAAGAAGTTAATAAAGTTGATCTTGATTTGGTTTGGGATCCTCCTTGGGACAAATCAATGATGTCAGAGGCAGCAAAATTAGAACTAAATTTATGACAAAACAAATAATAACTCTAAGCGATAATGCAGCAGCAAGAATAAAAGAAATAATGTCTAAAGATCAGCAGAATTCTCTTGGTGTAAGAGTTGGAGTTAAATCAGGCGGATGCGCAGGGATGTCTTATATTATGGAATACACAAAAGAAATTAATCCTAACGATGAATTAATTGAAGATAAAGGGGTTAAAGTTTTTATTGATTCTGCAGCGGTAATTTATCTGCTTGGTACAGAAATGGATTATAAAAAAGATCAATTTTCGTCCTCATTTGTGTTCAATAATCCCAATGAAACAGAGCGTTGTGGATGCGGAGAGTCATTCAAAATCTAGTATTAGTTTAGTGCATACCAGAGTTGTTAAAAACACATATCTATTGTATAAGCAAGATATGAATAAATTTGAGTTTAAAAATCTTGTTAAAGACCTTAAGGATAACTTGAAGGAAAGATCATTCTTTAAAGTTTTACGTAAAGAAGTTGAGACTGGAGCTAATGGTACTCAAGATTACGTTGTTAAAAAAGGTGTTAACAAAGATTCAATTGCATCAACCAAACAGTAGTTAATTATTAACTGCTATAATACATCTCAAACTCAACCGGGTGAGGTGCATGCTCAAACTTATGAATTTCCTCGAACTTAAGTGCAATATAGGCGTCTATTTGATCGTCACTAAATACTCCACCTTGAGTTAAAAACTCTCTATCTTTATCCAAAGCTTCCATTGCTTCTCTTAAAGATCCACAAACTGTTGGAATACTTTTTACCTCTTCCTCAGGTAATTCATACAAATCTTTGTCAAAAGAATCCCCAGGATGAATTTTATTTTTAATACCATCTATACCCGCCATTAACATTGCCGCAAAAGTTAAGTAAGGGTTTCCAGCAGCATCTGGAAATCTAATTTCACACCTTGCGCCTTTTTTGCTTAAAGTAATTGGTATCCTACAAGATGCAGATCTGTTACGTGCTGAATATGCTAATAATACTGGTGCTTCGAAACCAGGTATTAATCTTTTGTAACTGTTTGTTGTAGAGTTAGCAAATGCATTAATTGCTTTAGCATGTTTTAAAATTCCACCAATATAAAACAATGCTGTTTCAGATAATCCTGAATATGCATCACCAGAAAAAACAGGAGTATCACCTTTCCAAACTGATTGGTGTATATGCATACCCGAACCATTATCTCCTGCCACGGGCTTTGGCATAAACGTAGCTGTTTTTCCAAATGAGTGTGTAACCATTTGAACAACATATTTATATAACTGAACATTATCCGCTTGGTTTACTAGTGTACCAAAATACATACCTAGCTCGTGTTGACTTGGAGCAACTTCATGGTGATGTTTTTCAACTTTAATACCAACATCCTTTAATCCTTTTAAATATTCGCCTCTCATATCTTGAGCACTATCAACTGGTGGAACTGGAAAATATCCTCCTTTGATACCAGGTCTATGTCCCATGTTTCCATTTTCATACCTTTTTCCAGAATTGTAAGGACCTTCCGTGCTATCAATAGCAAAACTAGTTTCGTTCATATCGTTTTTAATTCTTACATCATCAAAAACAAAAAATTCTGGTTCTGGTCCGAAAAAAGCTTTATCACCAATACCTGAGGATTTTAGATATTCCTCTGCTCTTTTAGCTGTACCCCTTGGATCACGTTCATAAGGGTTTTTCTTTACAGCATCTAAAATATCACAGAATAAAACTAATGTATTATGAGAAGTAAAAGGGTCCATAAACATTCTTGATAAATCTGGTTTTAGTATCATGTCAGACTCATTTATTGCTTTCCAACCAGCTATTGACGAACCATCAAAAAAGACACCTTGATTTAACATGTCTTCATCTACTACAGTAGAGTCTATTGTTAAGTGTTGAAGTTTTCCTCTTGGGTCTGTAAATCTAAGATCTACAAATTCAGCCTCTTTGTCTTTGATCATCTTAAGTACATCACTAGCGCTCATAATTTACTCCTATTAATTTTGTAATCTGGGGTCATTAACATTAAAAAAATGATAAATAATGCATATAAAATAGATAACACGTATGCATTTTTTACATATATATATGCTCAAAATTAATGATTTTTTTAACAACTTTAGATTGATATGAACGTAATAGACAAAGAACCAGTGCTAAGAGCAAAAAAAGCACTTAAAGATTTTGATGGCTCCCTTGATGTAATTGAATTAAAAACTTCAGCTAGAACTGCAATTGATGCTGCAAATTCACTTAACTGTGAAATAGGTGCAATTGTAAAAAGTCTTCTTTTTAAAACAGAGAAAAATTTCATTTTATGCTTGGTAGCAGGAGATAAAAAATGCTCTTTAAAGAAATTAAAAAAAATCACTAATTTAAAAGATATAAAAATGGCGTCTCCTGATGAGGTAAAGCAACATACTGGGTATACAATAGGAGGTGTTTCACCTGTAGGACATCTTACAGACTTACAAATTTATATTGATACAACTTTAGAAAGATTTGCAAAAATTTTTGCAGCAGCGGGTCATCCAAATTGTGTATTTGAGATTAGTTTTAATAATTTAATAAAACTTACTAACGGAAAAATTGAAAATTTAATAGAATGAGACAACCAAATTTAATTGATTATATTTTATTAACTCTTCTTGCTTTAATTTGGGCATCAGCTTTCTTTAATATTAAGATAGCCACATATTCATTTGGGCCTGTAACCATTGCTTTATTAAGAGTATTTTTTGGAGCTATTCCAGTTTTAATTTTATGTTTTTATAAAAAAATTAAAGTAGAGGCATTTTCAAAAGATTGGTATTGGTTTGCAATAATTGGTTTTATAAACTTGGTTGTTCCTTTTTTCCTTATTTCTTATGGTGTGAAATCTGTTCAAAGTAATTTAGCTGCAATTTTAATGTCTACAACCCCCTTATCCTCAACAATTTTGGGACATTATTATACAAAAAATGAAAAATTTAACTTTACAAAAACCATCGGAATTTTAATTGGTTTTGCAGGGATAGTATATTTATTTTCTGATAATTTATTAATTAACGAAAGTAATTTTTTCTCAGCAATACTAATTCTAGTTGGGTCTACTTGTTATGTAATTGGTGGTGTACTTACTTTAAAAATAAAAGAAAAAAAAAATGAGAATGTTACTGGTTCAATATTAATTTGGGCAGTTATAATTCTAATACCTTTATCTTTTTTTATAGAAAAACCCTGGACATATAATCCATCAATTCAGTCAACTGTATCTGTAATATATCTTGGATTAGTATCTACAGGTATAGCTTGGTTGTTAAGATTTAAAATTTTAGTAGACAATGGTTTAATCTTTCAGTCGCAAGTATCTTATTTAATTCCTATATTTGGAACTATTCTTAGTTATATATTTCTAAAAGAATTAATTACTGTAAAAGTATTAATATCTCTAATAGCTGTTGTAATTGGTATTTACTTTGTAAGACGAGCGGGTGGTAAAAAGGTTATTTAAGAGTTGAAATTTCTTTTATATGCTCTGGTTTAGTTTCACAACAGCCTCCTAAAATTCTTGCACCTTTTTCAACCATTCTTTTTGTAAATTTATAAAACTCTTTTGCACTTAGATTTCTTGAACCAAGTGCAATGTTAGGATTTGTTCCGATTTCATTATGTTTTGCTGAATTAAAAGTTTGCACTGGAGTTGGTTCTTCAATGCCCCATAAATTTACCTTAAATCCGAAAGGAAGTTTTAAATCAGAAAAAAAATCAGATGTTCTCTCAACTATTTCAGGAGATACACAAGCAAAAACTAGACCAATCCAACTGTTACATTTAAATTTTTCAATTATATTTTGAACACTTTCACCCGAAGGTAATTTGCAATTTTTTTTTAAATGTATGCCTACAACCACCTTTTTTCCAAGTTTTTCTACAATATTTGAAGCAATTTCGATTTCTCTACCACTGCTTACAACATCAAGATAAAAAAAATCAACATAAGGACTTATTATTTTAGCCTGCTCCTCAAAATCAGATTGAATTTCTGATGAACTTCTTTCATCTTCAACATAAGTATCACTTTGAGATGGCAATGAACCAGCTATCAATATATTTTGTTTAGAAATCTCTCTAGCTTTATTTGCCAATATACCTGCTTGTTCGTTTGCATATTGAAATTTATCTAAAACTTTATTTTGAATAAATCTAATTTTTCTTGCAGAAAAGTTATTTGTTACAATTATATCTGCACCTGCGTTTATGTAGGACATATGTGCATCAATTACTAACTTATGAAATTCTCTCTCAATTAATGCGCTTGCAGACCATAGTGTACCTTTTGATATCAAACCTTTACTTAAAAGTTCCTGACCCATTCCTCCATCGAAAATTCTAATTTTTTCAAAATATTTAGTATCCATAAAATTATTTTTCTGGTCGTGTAGCAATATAAACACCTATTGATGCAATTAAAAAACCAATTATGTCAATATAGTATAAATTTTCGTTTAAAAATAACCAAGCCATCAAAGC
>LULV01000314.1_pt1 | contig 21968 bp, 39 predicted proteins | sample 728081 | NCBI WGS metagenome assembly LULV01 (sample SAMN03860280, study PRJNA289734) | marine metagenome | biome: seawater column; feature: ocean; material: water; isolation source: Red Sea water column Station 108 - depth 25m | place: Saudi Arabia: Red Sea | collected 2011-10-15 | depth 25 m | reverse complement strand
GCGTAGGGCTGCGCCATTTGCGCGTTATACAAAAGGTGTGGTTGATACTATATTTGAAGAACACAAACTGCGCAGGATGCAGGCAAGCGTTCATGTCAAAGATCATCCAGCTATAAGATTTGCTGAATGGCTTGGCCTAGAGCATGAGGGGATCATGCGTAAATATGGTGTACGCGGTGAGGACTATATTAGAATGGCAAGGGTGATATAATGGCTGAAGGTGTTGCACAAGCTGCGAGTGTAGCGCAAAGCGTTTTGGGGTTCAAAGGCAATCGTGCTTTAGCCAAACAAGCGCGACAACTTGGAGAGTTTCAGGCAAAAGTTGAAGAAAACAACCTTGTCCTTACGCAACGCGCAAGAGCGCAGCAAGAGGCGTCTGTTCGCGCAAGCGCAGAAAGATTGCGTGGAATACAAAGGACAGCCACGGCAAAGTCAGGTGTTCAAATGTCTGGCAGCCCTTTGCAGGCAATGGCTGATACATATTTTAGCACAGAGCGTGACGCACAGCGCGTGCAGTATGCTGCGTCAGTTGAAGCGGCGCGTTCAGCAGGGGCAGCAGCCATGCGCCGTCTTGAGGGTGAGTCACGGGCGGCAGGAGCAAATATAGCAGCTTTGCAAAGTTTGCTTGGCGGCGCTTCAGATTTGGCTTCTGTACAACAGAATCAAAGATTATATGATCTTCAAGTTAGCTCTTATGAAAGGGATTTAGCAAGATAATGCCAAAGATACCCCTTTATAATAAAGGTCTTGGGCCATCTGTTGACGTAGCAACGGGTCAGCTTGGCACAAGCATTGATGCACAGGCTTTGTCCTCCCCTGCAAGACAGTTAGCCTCTCTTGGTGAGACGATAGGTCAGGCTGGTCAAAATTTTGCGCAAAATCAAATTAATTATAACTCTCGCAAGGCAAGAATAGATTTTGAATTTGAAAAAGCTGAACAGAATAGAGAGACAGACAAGGCCGCAAATCAGTTAAGTCTTGAGTTTGCAAGACTTGCTGATGATTACGTACTTAATTCATCAACTAGGTTTACCACAACGGGCGCGGCTGCGAGTGCATTTAACGAAAGCATCACGGCAAAAGCAAAGTCAAGAATTGCCGCATTGCCTTTAACTGACAGGCAAAAATCTTTGGTAGAAAGAAAAGTTTTGAATGGCCTCGCGCCCAAGCTTATCAATGCCAAAACAAATGCTTTTAATCACGGCACCAACGAAAGCACTCGCTCGCATGACGCTAGAGTTGATAGTGCTTTAGCAGAACTTAATGGAAGTGAGGACAGTGAATACCTCGCAGCAGTCTCTATGGACTTGATAGAATCTGCAAACAGTTTGGTTGCCAACGGTGGCAATCCAAGAATACCGGCCCATCAGATAGGTCAAAGAGTTCTGGCAAGCTCTAAGAATGAAGCTATAGCATCAGCGACCACTTTTGAAAGACTGGATGAGATAGAAACTGGAATCGATAGGCTTATGGTTTCAAGTTCAGTTAAAAATTCTCTGCGAACCTCAATAAGTACCAGAAGAACTGCACTAAAAAAAGAAATCAATGACGGTATTATAGGGGATATTAATAATCTTCCCTTAGAAGATATTGCGTTTGAAGAGATTGATGCTGCAATTAATTCAGTAAGAAAGAATGACTCTGTTATTACCTTGATGTTTGAAGTGCCTGGAGTGGATGGAACTACATTTGAGGCAGGGCGCATTGATTTGACTGGCGCTGAAGAAGCTATGCGCGAAAGGGTATTAAATAAACTTATTGCAGCCAAAAACAAAAAATTATCAGATACTGACGATGAACAAGTTGCAAGATTTGTTTCGTATCTTCCCATATCTAATATCGGGGAAGCTGATTTTGATACTATAGAAACTGTTGAATCTCTTTTAGAAAATGCAAGAAAAGGCAACTTTGAAGGCAACAAGCAACTTGAGTCAGAGTGGAAAACCTTGACAGAGGAGCAAAAGCTTAGAATTGAGGACTTGTGGCAAAATAGATTGCAGTCAGCCAGAAACCAAGTTTCTTTTACACAAAGAAAAAATGATAGAATTGAAAGTGATACAAATGAAAAAATTTACACAGAAAACAAAGAAAAAATATTAAATGGTCAATTAAGCATAACTGATTTGAATCAATTAGATTTCATTGGGAGCGCTGGAGAGACTTTGCGTGAACAGCTAAAAGATTTAGTTGGGAGAAGGTCAAGGGGAGAGATTTTGACTGATAGTTCCCCCGGAATATTTCGAGAAACAAGAGACAAAGTATTTACAGGGCAAATAGCATCCTTAACTCAAAAATTTACTGTTCCCAGTGACTCTGATGAAACAAAAGCAGCAAACAATGGGGCTGGTTTAAGTTTATTGGAAAGATCAGGGCAAAGTCTTAGTGATGATGATGTAAGTGATTTTGAGAATTATATTTCAACTGCACAAAGGGCAACAGAATCAGCTTTTAGCTCACAACGTCTTAAAGAGTTGGATAGATTCCAAGCTTTTTTAAATGCTTATAAAGACAAAATCATTGGAAATCCAGCTTTTGCAAAACTTAACCTACAAAGTGATGCAAGGTTTTATGACTTTACGCAGCAAATGAGAAAAAGGTTTTTAAAGGGGCTTGGTGATGGGATATCTGCTACAGACTTATTAGATCCGCGATCTCCGAGTTTTTTAATTCAAGCAGACGAGAAGTTTACACCAAGCGATCAAGAGTTAATGCAAGAGATTAGGCAGAGTTTAGCTCAAAATCAAGAAATGCCAGGGCTAGATGAAGTAAAGCCACCACAAAAATTGCCTAATCAAAGCATGCAGGATTATTTAAATAGCGAAGAGTACCAAAAATGGAAAACAGGCCCAAATCCACCAATTTACAATAACCTTATGGGGGCAAATTGAGTCTTTATAATGAAATACTGGATTTGCAAGGCGCAGGATTCTCTCAAGAGGAGATTGATGCTTATGCAAAAGAGCAAGTAAATGTTTTAAGCGGTGCTGGGTTTTCTGAACAAGAAATCATGCAGTCTTTAGGCATGCCCACGACATCTACTTTCCCAACAAATGAAAAAGAACAGATAACAACAAAAACATCAGCACAGCCTCAAGCAAAAGAAGATGATGAAAGCCAGCCGTCTCCAACAGAAGAAGATATGCCTGTTGCACCTTTGCCATTTTTGACTGAGGGACAAGCGTTTACATTCGCTGAAGAGGAGTTTGGCAAACCCATATCTGGCGCTAGAGAAATACAGTCATACTGGCAAGATGTTATAAAAGAGGTAAAAGAGTGGTCTGTTGGAGAGAAAGCAGAGTGGGGTGAGTATTGGGATAGAGGGCTGGGAAAATCAACAATAAATTTAGCTGTACAATATCATAGCGATGGAAAAATTGGTTTTAACTCTGCAAAAGCCTTAGCTCCTGAGCCAGAAGATACTGGACATTTAGAACGGTGGTGGGAAAGCGTTACAAATATAACTGCTGATTTACCAGTTTTCTTGCCATCCGCTGTTGCTGGCTCCGCAGCCACTGGTGGAAATGTTTTTGCAGGTGGTTTTGCTGCGGGGTTTGTAAATGAAAGTATCAAATCAATGTATATTGATGCTTTGCAGAATGGAGAAACAAGAGGCTGGCAAGACTGGTGGGGGTCTTTTATTGAACATGGTTTTAAAGAAGGCATGAAGTCTGGCCTGACTTTAGGAGTAGGCGTTGCTGCGCCTGGATGGATAGGCGCAAAAAGCTTGACAGGAAAATATGCAACTCAATACGCAGCATTTACAGGTGTTGGCTCCCTTTTGGAAGGGCAGTTGCCTACATCTGATGAGCTTATAAACACTGCACTTGTTCTTGGTACATTTGGTGGTCTTGAAGGTGCCGCAAAAGCCACAAAAATGGTCACAGATCGGGTCAAAAAAACCTCAAAAACAACGGCAGAAGTGATGCAAGAAGTATCCCTCAATGATCGTATGCGTGAGGATTTGGCAAGCGATAACATTCAAAAGTTTCGCAATGAGCCACTTACGACTGACGTAATACAGCCATTCAAACAAGACTCTAATCCAAAAAGTGCAAAGCCAGATGTAAACTATGAATTTCGTCCAGAGGACGCTAGAAACACAGTGCGCCCAGAATTAAATGCAGAGCGTTATAATGAGGCGCGTGAAAGCGGTTTAGAGCCTGTTGATGCAGTTGAGTTTGCAAGAAGGGATGTCGTACCCACTGAAGTCAGCGCGTCTGATGCAGTTAATAAAGTCGTAGAAAGAGTTGAGTTTGAGGTTCCGAAACCAAGGGAAGCTCTGTCTGACACAAAGGCAAAATTTGTTACAAATTATATCGACAGACTACACCCAATTCTAAAAGCTGTAAGAAACTTTGAACGTGAGGGCGGTACGTTTGAAAGTAGGATGACGCCTTACACGCAGATGCGTTTGCAGCCAGGTATGATTGGGCGCGGTATGTACACCCTGCAATACGGCACATTAGATTTTGCAACTTTGAAAAGAAATGGCCCAGGATTATTAGAGGTTTTGCGTAATATTAAAACAGATAAAGATTTTAAGGAATTTACTGCTTACGCTGTATCTAAAAGGGCGTTGGAAAAAGCAGAGCAAGGAAAGGAAACCGGAGTTCCGCTTGATTCAGCTAGAGCAACAGTTGTTGAGTTAGGAGCAAAATATGAATCTACTTTTAAAGAAATGGTGGAGTTCCAAAATAGAACGGTAGACTTTGTTGTTGATAGCGGTGTTATTAGTCGTGAAGTAAGAAACTCTATCCTTGAGGCGAACAAGGATTACGTTCCTTTTTATCGGGTTCTTGATGAAGCAGTGAGCATGAGTGGCAGTAATTTTAGTTCTGCTGTTCGCAACCCATTTAAACGCTTTAAGGGCAGTCAGAAAAAGATAGTCAACCCAATCGAAAGCGTGCATTTAAATGCACTGCACCACATTGCCTTGGCAGAGAGAAACAAAGCTTATACTAGCTTTATTGAGATGGTAGAAAAGCTGCCCGAAACATTCCCTAATATTAAGAAAGTCCCAGCAAAAGTTAGAGGCACTAAAATTACAGCAAAAGAGCTTGAAGCTGCTTTTGATGGACCTATTAAGCCAGAGTTTGCGGATGGTATGACTGTTTTCCGTAGGAATGGACAAGTGGTTAGCAATACAGAGATTGCTATATTTAGAAAAGGTAAGCGTGAAATTTGGGAGGTTGGTGAAGAAATTGCCTCTGCTTTGCGCGATATGAATGGCTATCAGTCAAATATGTTTCTAAGGTTTCTTGGAACCCCATCAAGGCTGTTGAGGGCTGGTGCAACGCTTGCTCCAGACTTTATGATACGAAACCTTCAAAGAGATGCTCTATCCGCAGCAATAATGAGTGATCGTGGATTCATACCATTTTATCATAATGCTATGGGTTTCTGGCATATGATACGCAAAGATAAAATGTACCAAGATTGGGTAAAATCAGGTGCGTTACAGTCTATGCTTGTAAGCTTTGATAGGAATTACTTTCGGCAAGACATGAAGCGTTATCTAACGAAAGGCAAAGTTAGGAATCTTGTTACAAGCCCACTTGAGTCATTGAGGATAGCGTCTGAGTTTTTTGAAAGCTCCGGGCGAATAGGGCAATACAAACTTGCGTTTAACCAACTCAAAAGACGTAAAAAATTAACTGATAGAGACATAATAGAACAAGCTGGTTTTGAGAGTAGAGACATCACTATAGACTTCTCAAAAATGGGAACGCAAATGCAAGCCCTTAATATGGTTTCAGCGTTTTTTAATGCCAGAGTTCAAGGCTATGCAAAGATATATGAGGCTTTTCAAAAAAGACCACTTGGCACATCTGCAAAAATATTTGCTTACATAACCTTGCCAAGCATGCTGCTTTGGTACAAGAACCATGATGATCCACGATATCAAAGTTTGCCAAGATGGCAAAAAGATTTGTTTTGGATTTTTATAACTGGTGATGGCACGATAAACGAGCCTGAGAATTACCATGTGTGGCGCGTGCCAAAACCTTTTGAGCTAGGACTTTTGTTTGGTACAGGCACAGAATATATGATGGATTTTGTTGAATCAAAAGACCCAGGTCATTTGTCAAGATTTTTCACAGAGTTTGCCAAAGATGCAGCACTAAGCATGGGGCCAATACCTGACTTTGCAAAGCCTTTTATAGAGTTTAAAGCAAACAGAAATTTTTTTACTGATAGACCAATAGTTTCTCGCGGTATGGAAAACATGTTGCCTGAGTTTCAGTATAATCAATACACAAGTTCAACAGCAAAAGCGTTGGGGAAAACAATTAATGAGATTACTTTTGGTTATGGGCCATCAAGTCCACAGAAGATAGACCATTTGATAAGCTCATGGACAGGAACGCTTGGCAGATACGCTATACAGGCAGCAGATAAAGCGTTAGTTGAATCTGGAATCGTTGTTGAGCCAACGAAGCCATCAAGGACGTTAGAGGATTTGCCAATAATACAGGCATTTTTGGTGCGCAAGCCAACTGGAAGCTCTCAATTTATTGAGGATTTTTATAGGCAATACGAGAGGGTTTCTGGGCGTTTAGACACATTTAAAAAATTGCAAGGCGAAAACAGGTTGAACGAAGCTTATAAAGTTTTGTCTGAAACAGATTTAAACTTAGTTCCGTTGCTTGGTTACAGGGATAGCTTGGCAAACATAAACAAAACGATTCGCCTTATACACCAAGGTCCAGCAGAGCCAGAGGAAAAAAGGCAAATGATTGACCAGTTGTATTTGACTATGATTGAAATAGCAAAATCTGGACTTGAATTAACCAAATCACTTCAAAATTGAGTTTTCTTTTAAGTAAACCGAAAATAGCGTATAAAGGTGTAAGGAGTAAAAAATGACAGTTAGCAGCACAACCAAAAGGAACAGCTACACAGGGAATGGTTCTACCACCACCTTTGCTTACTCCTTCAAGATATTTGACGATGATGATATCACTGTCATTCTGCGCACTACAGCGACTGGCACAGAGACTGTGCAGACCAAAACAACGCACTACAGCGTCACGGGTGTTGGTAATTCAAGTGGTGGTAATGTGGTGTTTGGCAGTGCGCCAACATCTGCGCAAACAGTGGTGCTGCTACGCCAGACTGCACAGACACAGGCCACAGACTACACTCCTAATGATCCGTTCCCAGCCGCCTCACATGAGGATGCGCTTGATAAGCTAACGCTTATGGCACAAGACCAGCAAGACGAGCTTGACCGCTCCATCAAGCTATCTCGCACAAACACCATGACATCTACTGAGTTTACAGTTGGCGCAACAGATCGTGCTAACAAGGTTCTTGGCTTTGATGGCAGTGGAGAGCTTACTGTTACACAAGAGCTTGGCACCTTTAGGGGAGACTTTGCGGCGTCTACCAGCTATTCAGCTAGAGACATTATAAGAGACACATCAACAGGCAATATCTTCATAGTTAACGAGGCACATACATCCTCTGGATCTGAGCCTCTTACAAGTAACGCAAACAGCGCAAAGTACACCTTGTTGATTGAGAGTGCTACTGCTGGTGTTGTGGCAGGTACGGTGACTGCTAGTCGTGGCGTAATTGTTGACAGCAACAAAGACATTACAGGTTTTCGCAACATAACATTGTCGGGGGAGCTTACGCTTGGTTCTGGTGCCGTTATCAACGAGGCTGAGTTAGAGGCTATTGATGGCGTCACAGCAGGCACAGTAGCGGCATCTAAGGCTGTAGTAGTGGATAGCAACAAAGATGCTGCCAGCTTTCGCAACATCACACTCACTGGCGAGTTAGACGCCGGGTCTCTGGACGTAAGCGGTGACGCTGACATTGATGGCACGCTTGAGGCTGATGCAATCACTGTTAATGGAACAGCACTCAATACTGTTATTGCGGGTGTAACTGTTACTGACGCTACCAACTCTGCTCACGTTTTGGTTACAGATAACGAGAGCACAAACGAAGAAAACCTTATTACTTTTGTAGAAGATGCCACCTCAAGCACAGGCAATGTTGGCCTGGAAATGGATGGCAACCTAACTTACAACCCAAGCACAGGGACAGTTACGGCGACAGTATTCAAAGGTAATATAGATGCAGTAGATGGTGACTTTGACGGCACGCTTGAAGCTGACGCCATTACGCTGAACGGCACGGCTATCACAGCGACTGCCACACTGGACACAGGCATCTCAAACAACAATGTGCCAAAATTTACCAGCGGCGTTGCTGACAATGACTTCCTGCGCGTGGATGGCACAGCCATTGAGGGTCGTTCTGCATCAGAGGTATTGTCTGACATTGCAGCGGCACCAGCGGCTGGAGACTCTAACATTGTCACAACAGGCGCACTCAACAGCGGCAGCATTACAAGCGGCTTTGGCGCGATTGACAACGGCTCTAGCAATATCACCACGACAGGCGTTGGCTCATTCGGCTCACTAGATATTAGCGGAGACATTGATGTTGACGGCACCACCAACCTAGATGCTGTTGATATTGACGGTAATGTTGACATAGCAACCACGGCAACGCTGACTTGCGGTGCAATCACCTCATCAATCTCTGACCACACCAACCTTACACTTATATCTACAGCCGCAGATGGTAGTCTTGGGCCAAAACTTAATTTGGTAAGAGACAGTTCCAGTCCCGCTGATGGTGACAACTGTGGTCAAATTAATTTCAAAATAGACAACGATGCTGGTCAATCCACGCAGTATGGCGATATTTTTGTCGGGGCTACTGATGTAACAGATGGGTCAGAATCTGCCCACATGACATTTAGCACTTTTACGGCTGGCACTAGAAACAACCGCATGAAAATTAATACTAATGAAACAGTATTCAACGAAGATAGCGTTGGAACGATAGACTTTCGTGTGGAGTCTGATAGCAGAACACACATGCTCTTCGTTGATTCTAGTGCAGATGCGGTAGGCATAGGCACCTCGGCACCGAATGTTCTTTTACATGTTTTTGGGTCATCTGCGGAGGTTGCTATTGATGACACTGGCGCAGAACCTAAAGTGCGTTTCAGAGATAACGGCTCTACTCGTGCGTTGCTGAAAATAGATAGTAGCAATAATTATCAATTCCACACAGGGCCGGATGGGTCTGTTGCGGAGGTCGGGCGTTTTAGCTCCGCTGGCGTGTTTATGGTTGGCAAAACTTCGGCTAGTTTTGATAATGATGGATTTCAAATACAACAAGACGGGATGGCTGCATTTACCAGAGATGGCGCACAAGCGTTATACGTTAACAGAAGAACAAGTGAAGGCCCGACAATCGAAATCCGGCAAGACAATGACGCGCAGCTTCTGCTCGGATCTAAGTTTACTGGCAGAGGCTACATATCCACGAACGTAGCCAATTCTACAGGATTAAGGTTCGATACAAACTTTATCGCACCGTGCGATGGGACTGGGACAGATCGTGACAACGTAATTGACTTAGGTTCAAGCAGTTCACGGTTTGATGATATCCACGCTACAAATAGCACAATCCAAACATCCGACGAAAACGAAAAGCAAAATATAACAAGCCTATCAGATTCAGAAATAACGGCAGCAAAAGCCATTAGCAAGCTATTCAAAACATTCAAATTTAAAGATTCTGTAACAGCTAAAGGGGATGCAGCCCGTACTCACACAGGCGTGATTGCACAGGAGGTGCAAGCTGCCATGTCTGCCGCTGGGTTAGATGCAACAAAGTACGCCTTTTGGTGTTCTGACACTTGGTGGGAGACAAGCACAGAAGTCGAGGCGGTCGAGGGCGTAGATGCTGTTTATGAGGATGTCGTTATACCAGCGGTTGAAGCACAGCGTGATGGAGACGGAGGTGTGTATGCACAAGCAACAGAAGAACGCACAGAACGGCGGCTTGTTAAAGAGGGTGTAGAAGCCAGAGACGCTTATACTCGCATAGGGGCGCAACCAAGCGCACACGACTAGGGGTGCGTTACCCAGAGTTGCTGGCATTTATCGGTGCAGCAACAGAGCAACGACTGGGAGACATTGAGACACGCCTTGCAGCGCTAGAAGCAGGCTGATGGATTTAGTTCATATAATAGATGGTTTGATTGGCGTTCTGGTAATGGCTGGCGGCTGGTTTCTTGGTTCACAAGCGCGAGAGGTAAAGCGTCTGGATATACTTATCAACAGAACACGCGAGGACTTTGTGTCACGCGGTGAGTTGCGTAATGATTTGCAAAGAATAACTGACAGTCTACAGCGTCTTGAGGATAGGCTAGAAAGGCTTAGTAATTAATGTGGAAACGATTGTTGCCTTTGCTTTGTATGTCTTTGTTGACACAAAACGCATGCCAGAGACAATGCGGTTCCGCGATATAAATGAGTGTGTGTACTTTGCTAAGAAGCTGCATGCGCAAGGTCATAAGATTACAGCGTACTGTGTACCAGAAGCAGTTAGTAAGGATATGAAGGTGTATTGATGGACCCCGTTACCGTCATGGCTACTGCCACCGCTGCTTTCAATGCTGTGAAAAAAGGTGTGCAGATAGGGCGTGATATAGAGAGCATGGCATCTGATCTTGGCAGATGGATGGGCGCACTCAGCGACCTGGACATGCTAGAAAAAGAGGCCAAGAACCCGCCAATATTTAAGAAACTGTTTGCTGGCAAGTCTGTTGAGCAAGAGGCTATGGAAGCCTTTGCTGCAAAGCAGAAAGCGCAACAGGAAAGAACAGACCTCAAGAACCTCATAGGCATGATGTACGGCAAGTCAAAGTGGGATGAGCTTGTTGCCATGGAGGGCAAGATCAGGAAACAGCGTCAGGAAACTTTGTATATTCAAAGGCAACGCAGACGTAGGTTTGTGGAGATTATTGCTTGGATTGTTATGGGTTTGATTGGCTGCGCTGTATTGGTTGCATTTGTAATGTTATTGAAGGCGCACACCGCCAGGGCAGAGCCAGAGCATGTTGTTTGTCGTTTGGTAGGTTGTGAAAAAATTGAAGATCAAAGGTGGTGTGTGTACCGTGGTGCGTACAATGTTCAAGAAACCATCAACTTTCGCCTAGATGAGTGGTTTCCGCGTGAATTTTTGTGTGATTTTGTGAGGGATGCGCCGCGCCCACCATCAATGCGTGAAACCTTGAAAGCGATTAGGGAGAGCCAGAAATGACAGTAGAAGATGTTGCAAGAAAGATGCTTGAGCTAAAGATACTGCCACGTTTCTGTATACTGGTAATGACAGGTGTTTACATCCGGTGCATCGAATGGGCATTGTCACAGCCTGATCTTACTACACAACAAGCTAGTCTCATAAGTGTCGTGACTGGTGCAATGACAGGCAGTCTGGCAGTCTGGTTAAACTCGGAGAAGCACTAATGTTACAGGCATTACTAGGTCCAATATCTTCACTGGCAGGCACTTGGCTTGAAGGCAAGGTTGAAACAAAGAAAGCGGAAGCTGCATCAAAAGTTGCAAAGGCAAAGGCTGAAGCGACTATTATGGAAAAAAAGGCCACGGGTGAGATCGACTGGGATCTGACTATGGCTGACGCCAGCAAGCATAGTTGGAAAGACGAGTGGCTTACGATTTTGTTCTCGGTGCCTCTTGTGCTAGCCTTTTGTGGAGAGTGGGGGCGCAACATTGTAGCTGAAGGGTTTACCGCTTTGAACGCTATGCCTGACTATTACAAATATACTTTGGGTATCATTGTAAGTGCTAGCTTTGGCACAAGGGCAGCGACCAAGTTTTTTGGAGGCAAGAAGTAATGGCTAGAAAGTTTCCAAAGGTGCCAAAGACCAAGGGCGGTGTACCAAAGAAGTATGTGCGCGGTGCCAAGAACCCCAAAAAGCGTGAAGAAGAGATTAAGCGCACGCGGCGTCTTTACAAACAAGGCAAACTCACCAAAGCTATGATGGACAGAATCAGCAGGGAGAGGAGTCGCGGATGAGCAAGGCAGCCGTCATTGACAAATATTCCAAGTCTTCTGGCATATCTAAATCAACTCTCAGTAAGGTGTACTCCAGAGGATTGGGCGCATATTATTCACAAGGCTCTAGGCCCAAGGTTTCTGCGCATCAGTGGGCCGCTGGCAGGGTACGCAGCTTTGCCACTGGCAAGGGTGGCGCACGTAAGGCAGATGCAGATTTACTGCGCAAGAAAAAGGCGAAAAAGAAATGATGAAAAAAACTGCAAAGGCAAAGGTCAAGAAGGTTGCCAAGAAGCTACGCGGTGCATCCAAGGCACACGCAGGACAAGCAAAAATGCTTGAAAGTTTGTTGAAGAAGAACGGCAAAAGGAGAAGGTGATGCCAGGTACAAAATACTCTCCAAAGCAAAAGAAACTTGCAAGGGTAGCCGCACCACGAGACAAGATTACTGCTGCTGACTTTGCAAAACTACGCAAGGGCAAGCGTAAAAAGAAAGCGCGTGCATGAGACTGTCACAAAACTTTACACTGCGTGAGCTTACTAAAAGCCAAACAGCAGAGCGTAAGGGCATCCCTAACGAGCCAGATCAAGACAATATAGACAACATCATTGATCTGTGTGACAAGATTTTACAGCCAGTGCGTGATGAGTTTGGCCCTGTAACAGTCACATCTGGATACCGTAGCCCAGAGTTATGTGTGGCGATTGGTAGCTCAATGAAGTCGCAGCATACCAAAGGTGAGGCTGCTGACTTTGAGGTGGCTGGTGTGTCAAACATGGTTGTTGCCAAATGGATTGCAGACAACTTAGAGTTCGATCAACTTATACTTGAATGTTATACTGGCGGCAACACGGGCTGGATTCATTGCAGCTATGCTCCTGATCCACGCAAAGAGGTTCTTACTTACGACAGAGAGAACGGATACAGACACGGTTTGATTGATGGTAGCTAAAAGATTTCAAAACCCAAAAGGTGGCTTGAACCAAAAGGGCAGAGACTTTTTCAAGAGAACCACGGGCGCAAACTTGAAACGCCCGATAAAGTCTGGTGACAATCCACGCAGGGCTAGTTTCCTAGCACGCATGGGCAACATGAGGGGACCAGAGTTCAAAGATGGCAAACCAACGCGCTTACTACTGTCACTCCGCGCATGGGGTGCAAGCAGCAAGGCTGACGCAAGGAAGAAGGCGGCAGCAATCTCCAAACGAAACAAAGCTAAGAAAGGAAAAGCATAATGCCTGGACATTACGGAAAAGCCAAAGGCGGCATGGGAATGAAGAAGAAGTCTGCCAAGATGAAGAAGCAAGCAGCGACAGCTATTGCTATGAAAAAGGCAGGAAAGAAGCCTAAGAGGCGCATGTAACTGGCTCACCGCCAGCCGCCAAATACTGAGCCAAACATTCTATAACGTATGGTTCTGTAAGATAGCCACCACTTATCTCACCATTGAGTGGGATAATGTGTTTTGCTTTGTGCGGTTTGAACCCATGCTCTTCTAGTATTCTGTACGGACCCCAGCCAATCAATATCAAAGCAGCATAGTAATCAGGTGCTACTATCCGCGCATCTTTCAGACTGCGCGACTCTTGTAGCGAAACAATTTTTTCCGTAGCCATAGCACAAAAGATCTCCCTCTCCGTTTATTACCCACGTTCCAGTCATCAGCCCATGTGTTTCTCCGCAAAGATCACATGTGACTGTTTGACCAGAAGGCGAGTATCGTCCTTTTGTTTTAGTTTTTTTCGGCACTGAGCAGCCTGTCTATCTCTGTTTTGGGTACATAATACATACCACCCAGCTTCTTTGCCTCTATATCGCCCCTTTGGATAAGCATACGCACCCTTTGTACCTTTGGGCGGGTAGCACTACCAAAAATCTCTAAAGCCACCTCTCTGGGGCTTAGAAGCCGATTAGAAGGGGATGTCATCGTCAATGTCTCCCTTGTCTGCGTGCTTCATCTGCACGACTTGCCCAACAGGTTTCAATGCTGGTTGTGAAATATCGTCGGCAATGTTGTCATCTGCTTGGTACTCTATGATCTCTTGGAAACGCACTGCTCTTGAACCATCGTCATTCTCAAAAAGTTGCACATCATATTTCTTGTCTGGAGAAAATGTAACGGTGCCAGGTTTTGCTGGCTTGCCAATGTGCGGCCTAAAGTTAGAGTTTTTATGTGTAGCAGAACTATCGTCTGTGTTGGTAAACAGCTTCACTGTCATCACGTTTCGCCATCGTCTAGCCATTTGCCTGCTCCTTTAACTTTTCTCTTGTTTCGACAAACAGAGTCTTGAAATCGTTGTAAGCATCAATGTCTTTCTCTTTGATGCTTTGCATCGTTGCCTTTGTAAAAGGCTTGTTCATAAAGACCTCAAGATCTTTCAAGGTGTACTGATCTAGGGTTCTTGTTCATAAAGACCTCAAGATCTTTCAAGGTGTACTGATCTAGGGTTGCCTCGTTGTGTGCAAGCCACTCTGCTTCTTCTTTGCTTAGTGGTTTCTTCACAAGTTGGACAGGCTCTGCCTTGTTTGACTGAATAGCATCTGACTTGCGACTCACGGCATCCATTTCGTTTGCAGACGCATACTCACCACCAGCAAGGCCAAGGCTTGCCAGTGCGCGTCCTACTGCTGATGTTTCAGCGTTCTCCAGCGCACTTGTCGTGTTTACATGGCCCTGTCCTCTGATCTCCTCTGCCATGCCAGAGCCTACGGTGTGACCATCATTGTTCGTAATGATAGCTTTGATAACCACACGCTGGCCATCATCGACAAGTATCTGAGTATCAACGCCGTACTCTGTGCCATGATGTCTGCGAAAAGCCTCCATACGATGCACAACTTGGGTGTACATTTTGCCACCACGTTGCTTGACACCATGAGTTTTGTTTAACTCATTTATGGCATCCATAGTTTTATTGAGGTTGTTCATTCTTTGCCTCCAGTAAACGCTTTACCAACTCTAAATCCCTCGTCACTTGCTGCAACTGGTTGAACAAGTCATCCATACGCAGATCCCTTTCATTCAAGAGATTATCCACGATCATCTTGATTTCATCCTTGTCCATCAGAAGTCCACCATTTCATCTTTGAGGCTTACCGTTACATCTGCCTTTGTTGACGCCTTGCCAGCTTTGTAATTGGCATAGGCACGACTAAGCATGATGCTGTACTGAAAGGCCCGTAAATGATACGCGCGGTCTATGCGCATTCGATTGACGTTCTCAAGTAGAAAAGGTATCGGCGATCTTGGCTTATCACCAATGCCCTTGCACATGTCGTCAAAGAACTTAGTTATCTGATCCCTTTGACCCTTCTTAACAGCCATGTAGAAAAAGGCACCAATTAGTCCAGTTTGCCACTTTGTAGTTTTGTAAACACGCTTTGCTAGTACTACGGCCTCTTGCAATAGATCGTGGTCAATCTCCTCTAAATACTTGTGCTTGAGCCAATCGTTTGACACGCCATTCTTAGGGCTGTCTGCATGGCCCACCTCGTAAGAGATAATCATCCTGATAATAGCTGTTGCCGTCTTGTAATTTGGCACATTCATCATCGCTAACGTATCAGCGCCATCGCGCTTCTTACCAATATCGATATGCTGAAATGTGTCAGGGTCAATGCCAAAAACTGCATGTGTAACGAAAGGTGTCTTGGCTTGGGTGCAAGCAACAAGCCTGTGTTGACCATCTTTTAACAATCCATCGTTGCCAAATTTGATGGAGTCACCTGTAATAGACCAGTTATCCTTTTCCATATCATCTGCATATTTACTAACCTTGAGTGCGCTAATAGGTCTGTTGCGATGGTTAGTTTGCGCTAATGCAAAGTCTGCTAAGTCTGGCCTTATTTGTATTTCAATGCTGCCTTTTGGCGGCGACATAATATACTTTTCAAGCTGTTTTTCACTGATTGTTCTAGCCATGATTTTCTCCCTTCGGCTCTTGGTAAAACTCTTTGTGCCACATAACCATCTGCCCACGTCCTGACTTCGCCTTGCGGCGCGTGCCGTCTACAATGACAATTCCTTTTTCTTTTAGTGGCTTGAAACGTGGCGTGATGCTGTTATAAGCATGCTGCGGCAGGGCATTGCAGACATCATCAGCAATCGCACCTGCTGCACCGATCTCCCATATTGCATCAGCGACAATAGACTCCATAGCCGTTGCATTCATTTGTTCTGCCGCATCGTGGCTGGTGCTTGGGTCATCCCTACGCGCTAATCTGTATGCTTCAGTACGCTGACTCAGCCCAGAACTCCAAGCATGTCGCTGTTTCAATATTTTAAACTTAGTCATTTTTGATCCTTTCTGCTTTTTCTGGCGTTGCCTCAATAAAATGCAACCCTTTGTGTCTCTGTGTAGTCATACAGATCATCTGTGTTTTTGTTTCTTTCGAAGCGCTTAGTGATGTTTTCAAACATTAGAAACTCCATAGATTTTTAGCTACGTCTACAATTCCCGGTCCATGACGCCTCGCTATCTCATTAAAGTCTGGCTGGACCAAACCAGCTAAATTGTGCCAGTTTCCGTTTGCCGCCTTGAGTAAGTTCTGCGATATGAGCCAACTGCGCACGACTTCTTGGTATGCACGTTCTAAATTTTGCTCTGAAAGCTGTTCACAGTTTTCTGCTGTGGCTATGTGATAGCCAGCCGCTGACACATACAGCAACGCTGGCGGCTCACCACTGGCTTTCCAATACACAGACTGTTGTTGAGTCTGAAGCCATGTTGGGGTGATCTCTGGCTTTGGTACACGCCAAGTTCTTGTGCCATCTTTTTTGATTGGGTTGCGTAGCGGTGGCTTACACTTTAAGTCTACTTGAAGGCCAGCGCCAAAAAAATCACGATACAACAAAATTGGTACGTCAATCTTAGGCTCTTTGTGCCACTCTTGCTTGTTGCCCTCGACTCTGTTTGCCTGTTGGAAAAACTTTTGCAGTGCGTTTACCGCAAATAAAATCATGTCAGGTATGTATTCTTGGAAGGCCTCAAACTCTTCTCTGTCTTTGCCGTCATCCCAGTCACGCGGTCTGTAATCTCTGTACTTGGTCATGGCCTCTTGTGTAGCTGGTAGAAGCTCTTGACCATCAAGGATAACTCTTGACGCGCCATGTTCGACGCATATTCCACACCAAGGCCTAGCTGCCATTGGAAAGGACACGCCCAGATGTCGGCAGAACAGCTTGAGTACCAACTCCCACTTGTCTTGTGTTCCGCCTGATGCACTGTCATGCTTTGCGCCAAAAAACTTTCTATACTCTGGTATCTGTGGCATATCCTGTTACTCTCTGTGTATCGTCAACATACTTTAACCATAATTGTTGTCAGGCTGTCAACTCTGTGATACAAGAAAATATGACCTTGGAAGAATATTTAGAAAAAAATAAGATGAGCCAAGCCAAGCTGGCGCGGCGTGCTGGCATGAGTCGGGCGGCTATCAATCGGCTGTTGTCAGGCAGCAGGCGTCCAAGCCCACAAACTATGGGCAAGATATTTGTGGCTACAGATGGAGAGGTTGCGCCCAATGATTTTTTCAGAGACGAAATGCAAGACCTGTAACGGCTCTGGCTGGGTGCGCAGGCGTAGCTGGTTTGAGGCTGGTGAGGTTGTGCAAGACCACTGTGATGAATGTCATGGCTTGGGAAAGGTAAAGTCATACAACATCCAGGCTGGTGACGGTAGGTTTGCACGGCTCCAGGCAGCAGATATGTGTGTTTCTTGCAAAACCTTCCTTGATGGCAGGATACAATGTCCAACGTGCAAAATGGTCTACGGTATTCATGAGCAAGAAAAGTCGAGATAAAGGCTCTGCCTTTGAGCGGTGGTGTGTTAACGAGATCAAGGACCATCTTGGCTATGCAAACGTGCGCCGCAATCTTTCTCAATATCAAACCAAGGGCGGTTGTGATATCTACATTCCACAATGGTCAGTAGAGTGTAAACGCTACGCTAATGGTCCTGTGGGCGGTGCTGATGCGTGGTGGCAGCAGGCAGTAGACTCAGCAGGTGATCTGATGCCAGTGCTGATTTATAAGTATGACAGACAAGATGTGTGGTGCCGCCTCTTTCTCTCTCATGTAAACCCAGAATTTACCGATACAGATGCTACGGTGATCGTTTCTCTTCAAACTTGGTTTTACATTGTCAGAGAAAAAATTGAGCCAACAGGCTAGACTGTCAACAAAATCCATGATATTTGAAACATAGTTTACAGACACACAGTGTTAACACATGTAAGCAAAGTGCTGTGGTAGCAACGTAGCATTTAATTATTTTTAAATAAAAAAAGTGTCTACATTGTAAGTGTAGACACTGTGTTATAACATTGTATGTAAGTGTAGACATTGTGTTATAGCATTGTGTTTTCATATTCCTCCCTAGAGAAAACTAAGAGAGGCTCACGCCTCTCTCTTTTTTGCAATCCGTTCTACGTTTGCGGCATATTGATCTACAAATGCTTGCGTCACTGAGTTTACTTTCTGCCTGTCAGTGTCATCCTCTTTGTAAATCTCATCCTTTTCTAAGCCAAAAAAGATATTGTTTTCATCTGCAATGGTTTTAAGTCTTGCCATCAGCAGACAAGACGTTGCCCACCCCATAAGCTCATCAACATTTATGTCGTCCTGAAAGCCATTTGTTTTGTCCCAGAAGTGGTACATGCACCATTCTGTAATCAAACTAAACTCTTGCCTCGTTAGCTTAATAGTAAGCATTTCACTTTTCTTTGCTGGCATTACTCTGATCCTTTCTCCGTTAGTTTTTCATAAACACGCCTAGACTCAAGTAATAGCTCAATAGGTTTTGGCACCGATCTTTTGCCAGTTTCGTAATACCAGATTGCTTGCTGGCTAACTCCAATGCTTTGAGCCATAGCCACCATAGTCAAACCTAAACGCTTTCTTTCTGCTTTGAACTCTTCTGCCGTCATGTTATACCTCTTTCTCATTGACTGGTTTTGTTGATCCTTCACCAGTCATATGGGTCGCGCCGGATGCCCCCGACGCGGCCCTTTCTCTTTTACCAGTCTGTTGAATATTCCTCACTTATAGGCGCGATCCCTGCGTTATGGGTACTCTCTTTGTCAATGAGTTGGCGGTATATCTTCACCGCTTCCTCTTTTTCCTCGCAGACTTCCCAGCGGTCATGCAGGTAAACAGGACCAGATGGCAAATCATTTGACCAAAGCTGGTTCGGTTTGCCATGCGGTAATCGCTCTGTATAAAATACAACGTACATTTTGGATCCTTTCTCTGTTAGGCATTACCTATTTCTTGCTCTTCATCTTCCATAAACTCTGCCCACTCTGTAATTGAATAGGGCAGATCACAGTTTATCGCGTAGCCTACCAACTGGTAGATTTTCAATTCATCGGTATGTTCTGGATCTATGTGCAACAATAGTTTTTCGCCATCGTTGCTCATATCCAGCAACCTTACTGAATAATCACCATCGCCCCATACCATCATACCGCAATCGGTAGTTGCTGCGCATGGTCCGACCATTGCTGAAATGTAGCTAATGTGCCAAGCTTTCTTGCTCATTGTTCTGCCCTCTCTGAATTGAAGTGACTCTCATCAAGCGATATTGTCATCACGTGACCACGCGCGTCACGTAGCCCAACCTCATAGATAAACTCGCCATTCCTTTGCAAGTCATCATCTAAACTCGCACAGTGGTCTATCTCTGAGGCGATGCCATTAGCCCACAAATCAGAAACCTTTGGATTGTAGTCTTGGTTTTCATCAATCCATTTCTGGATATGATAAATGCCTTCTTTGTTTACTGAATACATTGTTGATCCTTTCCTGATATGCCATTGCTGGCGGTTTGAGGCCCACTGGCGGCCTCTTGCCGCCAATGGGTAGGGTTGTACTAGTCGGAATTGCTAGGCTGCCTGCCGTTGATTGTTTCCGCTTTTACCCTCCAAAGGTATTGATTGCCCATTCAAAGACCTGCCAAAGCCAAGCCTCTCTGCCCATGAGTCCCCATATCAACAGGCCCATGATCAGAAGGAATAGCGACATATTGAATATTTCTAATCTGTCCATAGTGTTTCTTTCCTAGTGAGTAATGAACACAACAGGCTTTGACGCTTGCCAGCAAGCCCCACAAGCTCCGCATGACTCCGCAAGGGTCGCCTCGCCTTTTTTGGCGAGCTGTCCTGTTTCTTTGCTAATCTGAGTGGGACACACAAAGGCCTGTTTAGATGCCAGCATATCCCGTGCGCGGCTATCATCATTTGATAGAGCCGCAAATATGTCTGTGAATGACCCACTAAAACGGATGGCAAAGCGAATGCCGCAAGCCATGCGCAGAGATAGCAAGGCTTCACCTATAGCGCGTTCTTGGCTGTCTGTAGCGTCTGGTTGGTTTGCCGTGTATCCGTACACATGCAGCGCCGGAAACATGCCAAGCCATTTTGCCCATTGCGCGACGTATCCAACGGAAAAGAAATCGCCAAGCACATGCAGGCGAACAAGAAAGCCCTTCGGATATTTGGCTTGATAGTAAGCAAGGTCTGCTTCTATTTGCTCAACCAATGCATTGTCGGCTGCATAGCGCGTGGCGTTCATCATGTTGTTTCCATAGCAATCGCCCCAATGGATGCAAGAGCGGGGACAGGTGGCGCGTTCTTCTAGTGTTAAGGTAAAGATAGGAAAGCCTGCCAGTTTTCCCTTAGTTACGCGCTTGCCAAGCTTGGTGTTGGTGCTTTTCTTCACCACCCTTTCACTTGCGGCCATACCGTCGGCTACACTCTTAGCGCGTAAATCATGGTAGACACTACGACCGGCAAGAACTGCCATTTCTGTTTTTGTAAGCTGTTTCACTGTTTGATCCTTTCTTAGCGTTATGTTTCGACCTGCTACCAATCGTGACGGCTAAAGCCGCATGTCTTTCCATATTTCATTAGCAAACTATTTGCATCACAAAGACTAAACCAAACGTCCCGCAAAGCTTCATAGCGTTCTAAATCTGCCTTGGTGTGGCGCTTAAAATCAGCCTCATATTCAAAGGGTGAGCCGTGCTGTTGCTTCATGATTGCCCGAATATTATCGGAAGCCTTATCAATGTGTAACATCATGTAAGCCCATTCCTGCTTGGTCATGTGAGCCGTGTTGTACTCCATTTCCGTTATCGTTTTCATAATCAAAACTCCATGTCTGGCAGTGTTACCTGAATGTCATAACCTAGAGCTTTGATCTTCTGGAGCGTGTCCTGTGTCAGTGTCTTGCTCTTGGCAATTGTTGCGAAAGCCTTGGCATTTTCGCAGGCAGGATAAAAGACGCGGTTTCCGTAAAGGTCACGCATTTCGATCTTAATGGTTTTCATTGTTTGATCCCTTCTTCAGTTGATAATGAAGACACTAAACTATGGTTAGTATACTGTCAACAGGAAAAATGCTATTAGTAACATTGTATCAAACAATGCAGCACAATGTACCGGTGAGCCAAGCAATGAGACAGCGTTGTTGCTGGCTGTAGAATGGTGTGTTGTTACATTTTATTTCACACACAACGCGGACACATTCGCGCGGCAATGTAGCGCTGCAATCTGACAACGCGACACCTAGGGGGGGCATAGTAAAAAGCATGCACACCCTAGAAGCGCAGCCGCGCTGTATATGTGTTAATTACTACTTTCACACACACGGAGAGAACATGGCTAAGATACCCAGAGCTAAGATTGACAGGGTAGCATCTGATGTGATGCAGGGTTATACGCTTGTGAAGGCATGTGAGCGTAATCGTGTATCTAGGTCTGCTTTGTATACAAGGATGGGCAGTGATCCTGAGATTAGTAATGCTATCAAGACTGCTCAACAGCAAAGTGCTGAGAAGGCACTAGAGGATGTTGAGGCTATGTACCAGCATCAGTTGAGTGGTGAGAAGAACTATGATCCTAATGTTCTAAGGGATTATGCTTTACATATACGTTGGAAGGCAGGCAAGGTTATGCCAGACCAGTATGGAGATAGTAAGAACCGTGCTGGTGTAGAGGTTACTGACGGTGGTGTAAAGATTATGTGGGAAGGGTGATGCAGGTAAAGATCCCTTACAAGCCCAGATCCTTAC
>LULV01000204.1_pt1 | contig 22112 bp, 19 predicted proteins | sample 728081 | NCBI WGS metagenome assembly LULV01 (sample SAMN03860280, study PRJNA289734) | marine metagenome | biome: seawater column; feature: ocean; material: water; isolation source: Red Sea water column Station 108 - depth 25m | place: Saudi Arabia: Red Sea | collected 2011-10-15 | depth 25 m | reverse complement strand
TTTAAAACTTCTGTTTCAAACTTGACTACATCGCCTACTGCAACTTTATCAAGATATCCACGGACACCTGCATAAATAGATACAACTTGCTCTGAAACCGTTAGTGGTGAATACTGACCTTGTTTTAAGATTTCAACTAGTCTTGCACCACGATCAAGTAATTGTTTCGTTGAAGCGTCTAAGTCTGATGCAAACTGTGCAAAAGCAGCCATCTCACGATATTGAGCTAATTCAAGTTTTACAGGACCAGCAATTTTTTTCATTGCTTTTGTTTGAGCTGCAGAACCAACACGACTTACGGAAAGACCAACGTTAATCGCAGGACGAATACCAGCAAAAAATAAGTTTGTTTCTAAAAATATTTGTCCATCAGTAATGGAAATAACATTTGTTGGAATATAAGCAGATAAATCTCCTGCTTGAGTTTCAATAATTGGAAGGGCGGTCAAACTTCCACCACCATGTTCATCACTCATTTTGGCAGCTCTTTCTAAAAGACGACTATGAATGTAAAATACATCTCCAGGATATGCTTCACGTCCAGGAGGTCTTCTTAATAAAAGAGACATCTGTCTGTAAGCAACAGCTTGCTTTGATAAATCATCATAAACAATTAATGCATGCATACCGTTATCTCTAAAATACTCACCCATTGTACAGCCAGTATAAGCAGATAAAAATTGCAACGGTGCAGGCTCTGATGCAGTTGCAGATACAACAATTGTATATTCCATTGCACCATTATCTTCTAGCGTTTTTACAATTTGAGCAACTGTTGATCTTTTCTGACCAATTGCAACATAGATACAATATAACTTTTCTTTTTCATTATCTGATTGATTTACAGATTTTTGATTTAAGATTGTATCAATAGCAACAGCAGTTTTACCTGTTTGTCTGTCACCAATGATTAATTCACGTTGTCCTCTTCCAACTGGAACAAGAGCATCAAGTGCTTTAATACCTGTCTGCATAGGTTCAGATACACTTTGACGAGGAATAATACCTGGAGCTTTTAATTCAATTCTTCTCTTTTCAGAAGATTGAATAGGACCTTTACCATCAATAGGATTTCCTAAACCATCAACAACACGTCCTAACAATTCTTTTCCAACAGGAACGTCAACAATTTCTCCTGTACGTTTAACTGTGTCACCTTCTTTAATTCCAGTATCATCACCGAAGATTGAAACACCAACGTTATCCATTTCAAGGTTGAGGGCCATACCTTTAATGCCGCCTGGGAATTCTACCATCTCTCCAGCTTGTACTTGATCAAGACCATACACACGTGCAATTCCGTCTCCAACACTTAGTACTGTTCCAACCTCAGCAACATCCGCTTTAGTTTCAAAATTAGCTATTTGGTCTTTAATTACAGACGATATTTCTGCAGCTTTAATTTCCATTATGCCCCCTTCATTGCAATTTTAAGTTTATTAATTTTATTCGCTATAGATGTATCAATCATTTTGGAACCAACCTTAACAATTAAACCACCAATAATGTCTTCATCAACATCAAAATTTAAAGATAATTTTTCACCTAAAGATTTTTTAAGTTGATTTGTAATATTATTTTTTTCATCATCAGATAATATGTTTGCTGATGTTATGTCAGCAGTAATATCACCTCTTTTTTCAGAGTTTATTTTTTTAAATTGTAAAATAATAGAAGCGATATTTGAAATTCTTTTATTGTTATCAAGAACTTTTAAAAAAGTTGTCGTAAGATTATGTAAATTTGCTTTAGAAAATAATTTTAACAAAATATTAAGCTTCTCATCTGAATTTACTAATGGACTTTTAATTACTTGTCTCAATTCTGAACTTTCTTTCAATGCTTTTTGCACTAATTCAAAGTCATTTAGAATATCATCAATACATTTTTTTTCAGAAGCAAGATCATAGAGAGCTGCTCCGTACCTTTCAGATATTAGGTCTCCAGACAATGTATTAGATGCCATAAATTAAGTTCATAAGAAGTTTAGAGATAGGCTATTAACACATCAGAAAAAGTAGGTAAACTGTCAGTTTGTGCGTCAAATGAGTTAAATTGAAGATATTTTTAAAATTGTGGGTAAATTACATAAATGAATAGGGATCGACATCAATAATTAACTTTACAGAAGAAGGTAATTTAGTCTTTTCGACAATTTTTTTTGTGAATTTATTCAGATTTTTTCTACTATTACTCTTCAATAATATTCTGTATCGATATTGTCCTCTAAGCAGAAAAATTGGAGCTTCAACTGGACCGAGAATTTTAATATTTTTACTATTTTGATCTTGTTGAGCCAGTCTTGAAGCATGTTTAAGAACTAAAGCTTTTGTATGACTAGAAAGAATTATTGAAGTCATAAAACCAAAAGGAGGAATATTAAAATTCTTTCTCTCTTCTAAAGCTCTTTCAATAAAAGCTTCTCTTTCTCGAAGTTGAATCGACTTAATTATTTCTTGATCTGGAAAATATGTTTGAAGAAAAACTTTACCAATTTTTTTTCCTCTACCAGCTCTTCCTCCAACTTGCTGAAGTAGGTTAAAAGTTTTTTCTATAGCTCTAGGATCACCACCAAATAAACCTGCGTCCGCATCAACGATTCCTACTAATGACAAATTTGGAAAATCATATCCTTTTGCCATAATTTGTGTGGCTACAATTATATCTATATCTTTGTTGTTTATATCAGTAATAAATTTTTTAATTTTGTTTGGTGTGTTAACATTGTCGCTAGACATGATGGAAATATTTTTTCCAGGAAAGAATTCTTTTAACTCCTCTGCAACTCTCTCAACTCCAGGACCAACAAATTTTATACTATCTTTTTCATTACATTGAGGACAATCTAAATTTAATTTTTTTATAGTTCCACATTGATGGCATAAGAAAACTTTTTTGTGTTGATGCATAACCATCCATGATGAACATTGATCACATTCATATCTAAATCCACAACTGTTACATAAGGTTAATGGAGAATATCCTCTACGATTTAAAAAAATAAGAGTTTGTTCCTTATTTTCTAAGCACTGAGAAATAGAATCTATAATTGATTGTGATATCCATTTATCTTTATCAAGTTTATTTTTATTTAAATCAATTATAGAAATTTCAGGTAATGGAGTTCCAGAAAATTGTTTTGATAAATAGACTTGATCATATTTTTTAATTTTAACATTATTTATTGTTTCTAAAGACGGTGTTGCCGAGGCTAATAATATAAAATTTTTTTCAATTTTAGCTCTTACAACTGCAAGATCTCTTGCTTGGTAACGTATATTGTCCTCTTGTTTATAACTAGAATCATGTTCTTCATCGACAACAATTAATCCTAAGTTTGTATAAGGAAGAAATAAACTTGAACGAGCACCAATAACAATAACTGGATCTCCTGCAAAACATTTATGCCAAATTTTTTGCCTATTTTTTTTTGTAATTTTAGAATGCCACAAACACACTTCCATTCCAAAACGCTTCTTTACTCTTGTCTCTAATTGCGGTGTTAAGCTAATTTCTGGAACCATTATTAATATTTGTTTTTTTTCTTTTAAAAATTTATCTATTATTTCAAAATATACTTCAGTTTTACCAGAGCCTGTTACACCTTCTAATAAAACAGGTTTATTTGATTTATTAAATGATTGGGTAATTTCTTTGAATGAATTTGCTTGCTCTTCACTCAAGGTCACTAAAGAAGGTTCGGTGTTATTGAAACTATCTAATTTTTCTTTATCAAATTCAACTATATCATTATTAATAAGAAATAATTTTAAAACTGCTCCTAGTGGAGCTAAAGTATAACTTGCGATCCAATTTATAAAATCGATTGAAGAATTCTGAAGGATAAGATCATTACAAATTTTTGTAACCTCTTTAATTTCGTATCCAGGATTTTTAACATTCTTCTTCCAAATAATTCCAGCTTCTATTTTTTTTCCAAATGGAACTAAGACTACTTGACCAATTTCAAGTTGCTCATTTGTTGAAGAATAAGTGAAAACTTTGTCGAAAGGTCTTGTTACTACTACATCGTACAACATTATATTTATGTATTTTTTATATGTTAACTTTCTAAATAACTTGTATATGGTATACAACAAACAATGAAATTTTTTATAGACACTGCCGATATACCTCAGATCGAAATTGCAAAAAGTGGTAAAGATATGGGAGAAACAATTAAAACAATTTGTTCTATAGTATCTGGTCCAGTAAGTGCAGAAGTGACAGCAACGGAATATAACAAAATGCTTGAAGAAGGTGAATACTTAGCATCATTAGCTAAGAATGTTGCTGTAAAAGTTCCTCTTACACCTGCTGGTCTTCAGACATGCAAAGCTCTTAGAGAAAAAGATATCATGGTAAATGTAACGTTGTGTTTTAGTGCTGCTCAAGCATTACTAGCCGCTAAGGTTGGTGCAACATTTATTTCTCCATTTGTGGGAAGACTCGATGATATTGGTGAAAAAGGTATGGATCTAATTTCAGATATAGTAATAATGTATGAAAATTATGGATTTGATACGGAAGTATTAGTTGCTTCAGTAAGAAATACTCAACATCTTATTGATGCAGCTGTGATTGGTGCCCATGTTTCAACTCTACCACCTAAAGTTATTCACGAATTATATAAACATCCTCTCACAGATAAAGGGCTGAAAGCATTTCTTGATGATTGGGCAAAAACAGGACAGCAAATCTTGCCAAAATAATCGTCATGGCGCATGAAGATGAAATTAGTGAAAAACAAATAATAAATTTTTTAAAAAAAAATAAAAATTTTTTTATTAAAAATTCAGAATTAGTTAATGAACTAAATTTTCCAACCGTAGATAATAGTTCTGATAAGGTTGTTGATTTAGAAGCTTATAGATATAAAAAAATATCGCAACAAAATATAGATCTACAAAATCAAATGACAAAAGTACTACTTGCAGGAAAAAGTCATTTAAATGCTCAAAAAAGAATTCTAAAATCTACAATTAGAATTCTAAATGTAAAAAGTTTACAAAAATTAATAAGCTTAATTAAAAATGATCTTAAAACAATTTTAGGTTGTGATGAAATGAATTGTTTTGTTACAAATGAAAATATTAGAGCAGAAAACTTATCACAACTGGATATTAAAATTGCAAATAGTTATTTTAAAAACAAAATGGTTACAAATTTAAATCAAAATCCTAAAGGTTTACTTTTATTTTTTCCTAATAAATCAGCAACAATAAAATCATATATTTTATTAAAAGTTAAATTTCGTGAAGATAGTCTAATATTGGCTATGGGATCAAAAGATAAAAATAAATTCACAGTTGATATGCAAACTGATCTTGTTGAGTACTTAATTAAAATTATAGAAGTAAATTTATTAAGTATTAAATGAAAGGAAGGTAAAATGAAAGGTTATAGATTTATTACAGATGATGACACTGTTGATTTTTGCCAAAGAGTAACAGAGGCACTCTCTAATGGATGGAAATTACATGGTGAACCAAAAATGACTTTTGATCATAAAAGAAAAGTTATGAGGTGCGGTCAAGCAGTTGTAAAACAATCATCAAAAAAATACAAAAAAGGAATGGATCTAGCTAAAATTTAAATATGAATTGCTCTACCATCTACACTTAAAGCTGCTTCTTTTACTGCTTCACTAGTTGTCGGATGAGCGTGACATACTCTAGCAATATCTTCTGCACTACCACCAAATTCTATTGTCGTAACAATTTCAGCGATCAACTGTCCAGCATCATGACCGATTATATGAGCACCTAAAATTTCATCTGTTTTTTTATCAACCAAAATTTTAACAAATCCTTCTGATGCAGAAGTAGTTAAGGCACGACCATTTGCCATAAAAGGAAATTTTCCAACCTTGAAGTCTTTCTTTTCTTGCTTGAGTTGTTCCTCTGTTTTTCCAACTGATGCTATCTCTGGATTAGTATAAACAATCGCTGGTATAGCGTCGTAGTTTATATGAGGTTTTTGACCGTTTATAAATTCAACACAAGCCACTCCTTCTTCTTCAGCTTTGTGTGCTAGCATTGGTCCTGGAGCTACATCGCCAATGGCGTAGATTCCTTCAACAGAAGTTTGAAAATTATCTTTAATTTCAATGGATTTTTTTGCGGTTAATTTAATACCAATTTTTTCGAGACCCAGTCCCTCTGTGTTTGGTTTTCTTCCTACTGACATTAAAACTATTTCGTAGTTTTCTTTTATTTTCTTTTTATCTGATGTTTCCATCTCAACATCTACACCAGACTTACCAGATTTTGCAGAACTAACTTTATGAGATAATTTAAATTCTAATCCTTGTTTAGTTAACATTTTCATAAACTCTTTTGCAATTTCACCATCCATAGTTGGAACAATTCTGTCAAGAGCTTCAACAACTGTTACCTTTGAGCCTAATCTACTCCATACTGATCCCATCTCTAGTCCAATATATCCACCACCAATAACTAGGAGTGATTTTGGTATTTTAGATAGAGAAAGAGCACCTGTTGAAGATACTATTTGTTTTTCATCAACAGGAATATTTGGTATCTCAATCGAAGATGATCCTGTTGCGATAATAAAATTTTTAGCACTAGCAGTAATTTCATTTTTTCCATTTGTAATAGAAATAGTATTTTTATCTACAAATGAAGCCATGCCAGGAATATGCGTTATTTTATTTTTCTTAAATAAAAAACCGATCCCTGTTGTAAGTTTTTTTACAATCTTAGTTTTGCGATCCATCAAAACATTTAGGTCTAAATCTATCTTTGATGTTTTTATGCCATGCTCTGCAGCATGATTTGAAATTTCAACAAATTTTTCAGATGAATTTAATAATGCTTTAGAAGGTATGCATCCAATGTTCAAACAAGTTCCACCAAGTGATGGCTCTTTTTCTATACAAGCAACCTTCATTCCAAGTTGAGCTGCTCTGATTGCAGCTACATATCCGCCAGGTCCCGCACCAATTACTATTAAATCAAAATCTTCCATTTTATATTCCTAATACTAATTCGGATGGATCTTCTAGAAGTTCTTTCACTTTCACTAAAAATCCAACACTTTCTTTTCCATCAATAATTCTATGATCATAACTTAATGCAACATACATCATTGGCCTAATTACTATTTCATCATTTACAACTACTGCTCTTTTTTGAATATTATGCATCCCTAAAATTCCAGATTGAGGTCTATTGATTATTGGGGTGCTGAGCATTGATCCGTAAACGCCACCATTTGAAATTGTAAAAGTTCCACCAGTCAAATCGTCCATGGTCAGCGTTCCATCTTTGGCTTTTGTACTAAGATCAATAATTTTAGTTTCTATTTCTCCAAAACTCAATTGATCGGCGTCTTTAAGTATTGGTACGACTAATCCTTTTTCAGTTCCAACAGCTATACCTATATCAAAATGATTTTTATAAATTATATTTTCATCTTTAATTTCAGCATTCACAGCTGGATACTCTTGCAAACTTTTTACTACCGCTTTTACAAAAAATGACATGAAACCTAATTTGACCTCATACCGACTTTGAAATTCTTGGTTTTTTGATTTTCTAATTTCCATAACTTTGGACATGTCAATTTCATTGAAAGTCGTAAGTATGGCTGCTGTATTTTGAGCCTCCTTTAAACGTTTAGATATTGTCTGTCTGATTTTAGACATTTTAACAACTTCTTCTCTTTCACCTTTGTTAGTGGTTGTTTTATTTGAAGAAGAAAGATGAGAAACTACATCTTCTTTATTAATTCTTCCATCAGAACGGGATGAGGTGACATCTTCAAGTTTAATATTATTTTCTTCAGCAATTTTTCTTGCAGATGGTGAAGATTTGGCAGGCGAAGATTTTGTTTCAACCTTAACTGCTTTTACTTCTTCTTTTATTTTTTCTTCTTTATTTTCAGTTTTTTTAGGACTTGGTGTTTTGCCTTTTGATTCATCTAAGATTCCTAAAATACCACCAATTTCAACGTCAGTGCCTTCAGAAACTTTTATTTCTTTTAGAGAGCCTGCATGAGGTGCTGGTACTTCAACTGTAATTTTGTCTGTCTCAATTTCAACTAAAGGTTCATCTGCTTCAAAATTATCGCCTATATTCTTAAGCCATTTTGAAACAGTTGCTTCCGTAATTGACTCTCCAAGTGTTGGAACTATTAATTCAGTGCTCATTAATTAAATGCTTAATAACATTTACGTCAATTTATTCAATTGGCAGATTAGTCTTTAATTTTGTTGAAATACCTGCCCAAGATTTGATAATTTTGCTAATCGAATCTTCAGTTGCCATTTTTATAATAGTTTCTTGGTTACTTAAGTGTCTTTCTAAAGAACCAGCGGCAGGAGACGCAGCTGGACTTCTACCAACATAGAATATTTTTTCTTGTTTAACTTTGGCTTCCTGCATAACACTTTCCAATCTACCTTTCACAAAACCCCAGGCACCCATATTTTTTGGCTCTTCTTGTGCCCAGATAATTTCAGCATCAGTATAATGTTTTAATTCATCTCTAAAGTTTTCATAAGGAAATGGATAAATCTGCTCCAATCTTATTATGGAGAGATTTTTAATTTTATTTTTTGCTATGTGATCTGCAAGTTCAAAATATATTTTACCAGAGCAAATGATTAATCTTTTATTTTTCCTTTTTTCTTTAACAGATAATTTATCAGTAAGAATTCTATGGAAAGTTGATCCATTAATATAATCCTCAATATTAGAAACATTAGATTTATGTCTAAGTGTAGATTTTGGTGTAAATATAATTAGAGGTTTCCTAAAGTTTCTATGTAGTTGCCTTCTTAAAACATGAAAATAATTTGCAGGACTTGTACAATTAACAATTTGCATATTATCTTCCGCACACATCTGTAAAAATCTTTCTAATCTTCCACTTGTATGCTCAGGACCTTGGCCCTCATGTCCGTGGGGAAGAAGCATCGTTAAACCAGACATTCTCAACCATTTTCTTTCTCCAGAACTAATGAATTGATCAATCATAATTTGTGCGCCATTTGCAAAATCACCAAACTGCGCTTCCCATATAACAAGTGTCTTAGGATCAACTTGTGAATATCCATATTCAAAACCAAGAACACCAAACTCAGATAAAAAACTATCTATAATTTCAAAGTAACCTTGCTTGTTTTGAAAGTGTCTTAATGGAACAAAACGATTTTCGTTTTCTTGATCGTATAGAACACCATGTCTATGACTAAATGTTCCTCTTCCAACATCTTGTCCAGATATTCGAACACCGTATCCCTCATCAAGAAGTGTTGCTAAAGCTAAACTTTCAGAGGTTGCCCAATCAATACCTTTTCCATTGATGACACTTGTTAATCGATCCCCATAAATTTTTTTTATTCTTCTATGAGCATTAAAATCTGCAGGTATTTCATGAATTTTTTTAGCAACGTTAATTAATGTTTTTTCTTTTACAGATGTTTTTCCTCTTCTTGCATCAAATGTTGCAGTAGATAAACCTGTCCAAGTTCCCTCTAACCAATCTACTTTATTTGGTTTATAATTTTTAGTTGATTCAAATTCTTTATCTAAAAAATTTTTAAAAGAATCTACAATGTCTCTAGATTCTTCTTCTGAAAGAGTATTATTCTCAATTAATTTTTTTTCATATTTTTTTCTTGTAGTAATTTGTTTTTTGATAGCCTTATACATTAGTGGCTGAGTAAAAGAAGGTTCATCAGCTTCGTTATGTCCTGATCTTCTGTAGCAAAACATATCTACAACAACATCGACTTTAAATTTATTTCTAAATTCCGTTGCAAGTCTACAAACATGAACTACTGCTTCTGGGTCATCGCCATTAACATGAAATATTGGTGCCTGAACCATTTTTGCAATTTCAGTACAATAAGGTGCTGATCGTCCATATTGTGGCATAGTTGTAAAACCTATCTGATTGTTAATTACAAAGTGAATGGTACCACCTGTTTTAAACCCTCTTAATTGTGACATAGCAAATGTTTCGGCCACAACTCCTTGTCCAGCTATTGCTGCATCTCCATGAATTAATAAACCTATAACTTTATCTGTTGTTTTATCTTTAGCTAAAGTTTGTTTAGCTCTTACTTTTCCTGCCACAACTGGGTTAACTGCTTCTAAATGTGATGGGTTAGAAGTGAGCGATAAATGAATTTTCTTTTTTTCAAATTCACGATCAGCAGAAACTCCTAAATGATATTTTACATCACCCGAACCTAGTACCTCATTTGGATCGTTTAAAGATCCTTGGAATTTTGATAATATTTTTTTGTAAGGCATTTCCAAAACACTTGATAGAAGTGTTAGTCTCCCTCGATGAGCTGTTCCAATAATAATATCTTCAATTCCAGACAAACATGCCTGTTTAACAATTTGCTCTATCCCAGGTATCATCGCTTCACCACCTTCGATACCGTATCTCTTTGTACCTAAAAACTTTTTATCTAAAAACTGCTCAAATAGTTCTGATTCAACTAATCTTTTATAGATTGCTTTTTTTCCCTCATTTGTAAAATTTGTTTTATTTCTTACTTCTTCAATTCTTTCTTGGACCCATTGTTTTTGATCAGCTTGTTGTATGTGTAAAAATTCAACACCAATTGAAGCAGAATAAGTTTCTTTTAATATTTTAATAATATTTTTTAATTTACCTTTTTCTAAACCTAAACTTCCATCAATGAATATTTCTTTTTCTAAATCTGATTCAATGAAACCATAGCTTTTATAATCTAATTCTTGAGGATACTCTCTTTCAGATATTCCTAAAGGATCAAGATCTGCAATTAAATGTCCATTAATTCTAAAAGCTCTAATTAATCTTAATGCTCTAATTGAATCTAAGGTTGATATTCTAAATTCCTCAGAATTGTAATTCGCATTTGATTTTATAACCTTAGTTATGTAATTTTTATCTATTATACTTGATGGACGTTCTTTCCATTCTGGTCCTCCAAAATCTTTAAGAACAGAGTAGTCATCTTCATTTAAATTATTAAAAAAATCTTTCCAAGTTGTATCCACACTTTCAGGGTCATTTCTAAATTTAGAATATAGTTCGGCTACATATGGAGCATTAGCACTATTTAAGAAAGTATCATTCATAGATTTCTATTAAACTAAAACCATTTCGCATAACAATCATACTAATGGAAACTAATTATTCCCATTTTGCATTGCTAATTTCATAGTTTTTCCCAATGATGCCGGGGATTTTGACACCAAAACTCCAGCATTTTCTAAAGATTTAATTTTGGAATGAGCTGTACCTTTTGAGCCTGAAACGATAGCGCCTGCATGACCCATACGTTTTCCTTTAGGGGCAGATTGTCCAGCTATAAATGCTGAAACTGGTTTTTTTCTTTTTGAATTTGAAATAAATTCTGCCGCATTTTCTTCCTCCTCGCCACCAATTTCACCTATCATTAATATTCCCTCGGTCTCATCGTCTTCTAAAAATAACTTTATACAATCTACAAAATCCATACCATGTATTGGGTCTCCACCAATACCAACACATGTTGATTGACCTAATCCTACCTCTGTTGTTTGTGCAACAGCTTCATAAGTTAATGTTCCTGATCTACTCACTATACCTATTTTACCTTTTTTATGGATGAAACCAGGCATGATACCAATCTTGCATTCGGAAGGTGTTATTAAACCTGGGCAGTTTGGCCCAATCAAATATGTTTTATTGTTAATAATTCTTTTTTTTATATCAATCATATCTAAGACTGGAATACCTTCTGTAATACATACAATTAATTCAATGTTTGCATCTAAAGCTTCGTGGATTGCTTTAGCAGCAAACTTAGCAGGCACATAAATGACTGTTGCGTTTGCTTCAGTTTGTTTAACTGCATCAGCAACGGTATTAAACACCGGTAAATTTAAATGGGTCTGCCCTCCTTTACCAGGCGTTACACCACCTACAAGGTTTGTACCATATGCTATAGCTTGTTCAGAATGATATGTTCCTTGTGAACCGGTAAAGCCTTGGCAAATAAGTCTTGTATTTTTATTAACTAAAATTGACACTATTCTGATAACTCCACAGCTTTCTGAGCTGCATTTGAAAAATCATCAATTGAAATTAATCCTAATGATGAATTATTTATAATGTCTCTTCCCTCTTTAGAATTTGTTCCTTGAAAACGTACAACAACAGGAAGTTTAAAATCTAATTCTTTAATTGCATCAATGATGCCATTAGCAATCATATCACAATGGATGATTCCTCCAAAAATATTTATGAAGACAGATTTCACATTTTTATCTGATTGAATAATCTTGAAAGCTTTAATGGCTCTTTCTTTATTTGCTGTACCACCTAAATCTAAAAAATTGGCTGGCTCCATTCCAAATTGTTTAATAATATCCATAGTTGCCATAGCTAGCCCAGCTCCGTTAACCATACAGCCTATTTTTCCATCTAGTTTAATGTAAACCATATCGTTTTCAGAAGCTTCAAGTTCTAAATCATTTTCTTCTGAAGTATCTTTTAATTTTTCAATGTCAGCCTGTCTATACAGAGCATTATCATCAATATTAATTTTAGCATCTAAAAGAATTAGTTTTTCATCTTTTGTCACAACAAGAGGATTAATTTCAATTAAAGAAGCATCTATTTCGACATAGGCCTTACATAAATTTGAAACAATTTCTTTAAATTGGTTAAACTCATTAATAGAAAAATTTAATTTATTTTGAAGACTATCACTAATTGTAAAATCTTCTAAGTTATCAAAATAAACATATTGAATTCTTTCTGGTGTTTTCTCAGCTACATCTTCTATGTCTACACCACCAGCATCAGATACCATCATCATTAATTTTGATTGATTCCTATCAAGAAGAATACTTAAATAATATTCCCTATCAATTTCACATCCAGCTTCTAAATAAATTCTATTTACTAACTTTCCCTCATTACCTGTTTGTTTTGTAATCAATATGTTACCCATCATTCCTTTTGCAATTTTTTGTGCATCATCAATTGATTCTGTTATTTGTACTCCACCTTTTGTATTAAATGGTTTTAAAAATTTCCCTGCTCCTCTTCCTCCAGCATGTATCTGTGATTTGATAACCCAAGGTGGTCCTTTTATATTTTGTAAATCTTTTTCTAAATCATCAACATTTTCAATGTAACTTTTGCCTTCAAGTATAGGTAGATTGTACTTTCTTAGTAGATCTTTAGCTTGGTATTCATGCAAATTCATTTTGATAAAAAGGTAATAGTTAGATTAGATGAAAAATACAATTATTTTTTATTTTTCTTATTTAGAAGCTTGTTAGACAATGTAGTTAATGATTTTACTGCTTTAACGGAATGATTAAATTCTTTCTTTTCATTATTATTAAGTTTTAATTCAATAATTTTTTCAACACCTTTTTTGCCAATGATAACTGGAACTCCAACATATAGTCCTTTTACTCCATATTCACCATTAAGATATGCAGCACATGGTAATAATCTTTTTTGATCTAACAAAAATGACTCTGCCATTTGTATAGCTGAAGAAGCTGGTGCATAATAGGCAGATGTGTTCATGAGTTTTACAATTTCAGCACCACCATCACGTGTTCTTTGAATAATTTTGTCGATATTTTTTTTTGTTGTCCACTTCATCTTTATTAATTCAGGTACAGGAATACCTGATACTGTTGAGTATCGCATAAGCGGAACCATCGTGTCTCCATGACCGCCTAAGACAAAAGCGCTGATATCATTAATTGACACATTAAACTCCTTGGATAAAAAGTATTTTAATCTTGCACTATCCAAAACACCTGCCATACCAATACACATATTTGTTTTAAGGCCTGATGATTTCTGAAGGACACTTACCATTGCATCGAGTGGATTAGTAATGCATATAACAAATGCTTTTGGACAATATTTTTTAATATTTTTCCCTACATTTTGAATAATAATAGAATTTTTTTCTACAAGATCATCTCGCGACATGCCTGGTTTTCTTGGAAAACCTGCAGTAACTATTACTACATCAGAATTTTTGATATCTCTAAAACTTGAAGTACCTTTAAAATCTGCATGAAATCCCTCAATGGAAGATGACTGAGCAAGATCTAAAGATTTACCCTTAGGCATCCCTTCAAAAATATCTAATAAAACTACATCACCTAATTCTTTTAAACTAACAAGTTGTGCTAAAGTCCCACCGATATTGCCTGCTCCAATAAGAGCAATTTTTTTTCTCATTTAAGTTTTATACTTTAATTACAATTCTGTAACAATAGCCTTTTTAAGTCCAGCAATTTCTTTGGCTGGATTTAGACCTTTAGGACAAGACCTAGTACAATTCATTATTGAATGACATCTATAAAGTTTTAATGAATCATTTATTGCTTTTAATCTCTCTTTTCTTTCTGAGTCTCTAGAGTCACTTACCCATCTTGCTGCTTGTAAAAGGACTGCAGGTCCTAGATATTCATCTCCATTCCACCAATAACTTGGACAAGAAGTAGTGCAGCAAAAACATAATACACACTCCCATTTACCATCTAGTTTTTCTCTATCTTTTGGTGATTGTTTTTTTTCGTCTCCTGAGTTTTTTTCTTCATTTGTTTTTTCACGCTGCAACCAAGGTTTAATGGAAGCCAGTTGCTCATAAGCCTTACTAAGATCTGGAACTAAATCTTTTACTACACGCATATGTGGAAGAGGGTAAATTTTTATTTCATTCTTAACATCAGACATACTTTTCAAACATGCTAATGTGTTAACACCATCAATATTCATAGCACAGGAACCACAAACTCCTTCTCTGCAAGATCTTCTAAATGTTAAAGTTGGATCAATTTCGTTTTTTATTTTCATAAGTGCGTCTAATACCATTGGGCCACACTTTTCTTGATCTATCTCATAATTATCTATCCTAGGATTTTTATCATCTTCGGGATCCCATCTGTAGATTGCAAGTTTCTTTGGATCGTTTGCAGGTTCTTTTAGTTGGTGAGTTTTCCCTTTAGTTATTTTTGAATTTGCAGGAAGTGTAAACTGAGCCATTAGTAAACTCTTCTTTTAGGTGGTATTGGTTGAACATGATTAGTTAGAGTATTCATATGAACACCTCTGGAACCCATACTCACATCTCCCTTATCGTTTAACCAGGCTAAAGAGTGAACTAACCAATTATTATCATCTCTTTCTTTATAATCTTCTCTTGCATGTGCGCCTCTACTTTCAGTTCGATTTAACGCAGAATGAAGAGTAACTTTTGATTGTGCCATTAAATTGTGTAACTCTAAAGCTTCGACCAAGTCCGTATTAAAGATTAATGATTTGTCTTTAATATCTATGTCATCCATTGAGCTCTCAACTTTTGAATATTCTTCAATACCTTTTGATATGAGATCATGTGTTCTAAATACTGCGCATTTTTGCTGCATTATATGTTGCATGGAAGTACGAAGTTCTCCAGTTGTAGAGTTTCCTTTGCTGTTTCTAATCTTATCAAATCGCTCAATAATATTATCTGTTTTTGATTTACTAATTTCAATTTTTTTAGAATTTGGTTTTACTTTTTCTTTACATGTTAGACTAGCTGCTTTGCCAAAAACAACAAGATCGATTAATGAATTTGTTCCTAATCTATTAGCACCGTGTACAGAAACACATGCAGCCTCACCAACAGCCATTAAACCTTCACATACATTATCTGGATTTTCATTTGTTGGCCTTAGAACTTCTGTTCTATAATTTGTCGGTATACCACCCATATTATAATGAACCGTTGGAAGAACTGGTATTGGATCTTTAGTTAGATCAACTCCGGCAAATATTTTTGCAGTTTCTGAAATACCAGGTAATCTTTTATGTAATGTATCAGCATCAATGTGCTCAAGATGAAGTAGCACATGATCGGCATTATCTCCACAACCTCTATTTTCACTAATTTCAATAGTCATTGCTCGGCTTACTACATCCCTTGATGCTAGATCTTTTGCATTTGGAGCATATCTTTCCATAAATCTTTCACCATCACTATTAGTTAAATATCCACCTTCTCCTCTTGCTCCCTCAGTGATTAACACTCCTGCACCGTAAACTCCTGTTGGATGAAACTGAATAAATTCCATATCAGAAAGAGGTAGGTTTTGTCTTAAAGCCATTGCACTACCGTCACCGGTACAAATGTGAGCACTTGTGGATGAGAAGTAAGCTCTTCCATATCCACCAGTAGCTAGAATTGTTTGATGAGATAAAAATCGATGGATTGATCCATCCTCTAAGCACCATGTTACCACACCAATGCAATTACCTTGATCATCAGAAATTAAATCTAAAACAAAATATTCAATATAAAATTCTACATTATTTTTAAGTGATTGCTGATAAAGTGTATGGAGTAAAGCATGTCCCGTTCTATCAGCTGCTGCACAAGCTCTCATAGCAGGAGCTCCCTCGCCATTATTGGTTAAGTGTCCGCCAAAAGGTCTTTGATAGATCTTGCCATCATCTAAGTATTCAATTGCATCCTGATCTCCGAGCCAGTCTGAACCCTTAACTGTATCATACATGTGCCACTTCCAATTATCTTCACCCATATTACCTAGTGCTGCTCCAATTCCACCTTGTGCTGCAACAGTATGACTTCTTGTTGGAAACACTTTTGATATACAGGCTGTTTTTAATCCAGCTTCAGCACATCCAAGCGTAGCTCTCAGTCCTGATCCTCCAGCTCCAACAACTACAACGTCATAATGGTGATCAATAATTTTGTATGAATTAGTCATCTAAAAAACCATTCTCACTAAGTTAACAGTAATTAAAATCATGATAAAATATATAAGATAATTTATTGATACTTTAATGAATTTGGCTGTCTTTTTCGATGTGACATAATCTTCAATAATTGTTTGCAGTCCTAATTTTGAATGCAGAAGCATAGATTGCATCATCACAAAAAATAAGAATGCATTAAAATAGGATTGAAAAAAAATTTCTATTTCAGAATAAGTCATCTTTGATAATGATATTGCAGAGTATATAAACCAAAACGTCAATGGTATTAAAATTGAAGCAGTAATTCTTTGGGTTAACCATTTAAAAGCATAATTTTTCATGCGAAGTACCAGACAACTAAACTAGAAATTAAAGTTAAACATATAACAGCATAACCAGATTTATATACTTGAGATAATTCCATTCCAATACCGAATGACCAATATAATTTTCTACATCCATTAAATAAATGGTAAAAAATACCGACAGTCCAAATCATTAGAACTAGTTTAAACAAGATACTCTTAGAAAGAATTTGAAAATAAATATAAAATTCGGGACCAAAACTAATTAAAAAAAACCAAATTGAAATTAATAGTGCACCCACACTTAATCCTATTCCAGATATCCTATGAAAAATTGAAAATACTGCTGTAAGTACTCTTTTGTGAATAGATAGGTGAGGTGATAATGGTCTATTATCAGTCATTTTTTTCATTTTTTTTATGTTTCATAAGTAAGTATTTTTCTTTAAATTTCAAAATATTAATGGTTTAGTTATTTTTTCTTACTATCACGGAAGTTTGTAAAATGTTGATAAAAAGTGCCAAATTTTATGAAAATCATCCAAATTTAATGCCAAATTTAACTAAAAATCTTGAATTTTAAATAGATAGATATTACTCTTAATAAGCCGGATAATACTCGTTTCTTAGCTTCGGAGGAACGCCAAGAATTTTTAATTATCTTACCCGCCGTTTGATAATTAGTTGAGTTTCTTATTCTAGAGAGGTGTCTGCCAAGGTACAAACTAGTTTTAGAGTCCGGCCTACTTTAAATTTTTATTAAAAAATTCTTCCATCTTTTTAGAGTATACTTCGGGATATTTAAACATAGCATCTACATGATAAGAGTTTTCAACTAACCAAAACTCAGCATTAATTTTATTTTGATTTGTATATTCTTTAAAATAATTAAAGTGTCTTGTTAAGATTCTTGTATCAGAGTCGCCATGAGTAAAAAAATAATATTGGTTCTTTGATAATTTTTTAGCTGGAGATAATTCTCTTGGATCTGTTCCAGTTAAGATTCTTCCAGCTAAACTAACTACAGGTCCAAATTCTATAGAAAGACCATATCTTGCTATTTCATCTTTTAAAATCATATTAAATTCAGCAAGTGAACTATCTGCCCACACTGCACGTATTTCCGGTTCTGCATGTGCTGCAAAAATAGAGGTGCTTGCACCAAGAGATATTCCATGTAATCCAATGCTATTAGACTTGAAACCAATTTTTTTTAAAAAATCAAATGCACCAAGAATATCATTATATGACTTTAAACCTAAATCATCATAACTACTTACAGTATCACTTTGGCCGTAGTTTCTTAAATCTATCGTAAGAACATTAAATTTTTTATTAACTAAAAAACTTGCAATAAGATTTGCTTCAGACTTACATTTACCATTCGGGCTTATACCGTGTGTTACAATTATAATTGGTCTATTTGGAAAATAATTAAACAGCCATCCATTAATCTTAATGTCTGAGTCACGAGATTGAAAGTATACATCTTGCCATTCATCTAAATAATAGTCTTTAAAGTTAAAATTTTCTCTTACTTTTTGTCGTGCAAGAATAGAATATTCATGTGAGTCAACTGTTGTACTCCATGAATTAGGAAGAGATCCTTCGTGTAAACCACAAGTTGGATCTATTTTTAAAATTTGATAAGCAACATAAAAACCTGCAGTAAAATAAACTACTGTTAATAAAACTACAGTGCTTACTAAAAATCTGATTATGTATTTCATCAATCTGGTTTTACTATAGTCATTTCATATAATCTGCTAGCAGTTCTTTTAAATTCTTCTGCTAGAGTATTTATATTATTTAATGAATTTATAGGTTTTGAAGCTAAAATTACTATTGAACAATTATTTTCATATAACATATCAATTAATCCAATAAATCTTCTGCACGAATCTTTTTTCTGATTATCAAATTCAGGAACATTTTTTAAAAATACCAACTTAAATTTATCTGCAATATTTTTGTAATCTTCATTACCAAAATTTACTTCACAAAGATTTTCAAAATCTATCATCATTAGATTTGATGTGCATTTATCAAACTCTAGTTCACGACTTTTAGATTTTATTTTTACAGTTGTTAAATGAGAGGGATCAACAAAGCGATTAAATAATTTTTCAAATTCATTTGACGTTTCAGTTGTTATAGGTGTGAAATATGTCTTTGATTGATTTAACGTTTGTCGACGAAAATCAGTTTTAATACTAATATCATAAAGAAAAAAATTTTTTTTAACTAAATCAATAAATGGCAGAAAGTCATTTCTCTGCAAACCATCTTTATATAAATTATCTGGATGAAAATTTGACGACAGTAATACAAATATTTTATATTTAGAAAAATAATTAAATATTTTTTTTATTATTAGTGCGTCAACAATATTAAAAATATGTAATTCATCAATAAATATTATTTTGTAATCTCTACTTAAATTTTTTACATAGTTTTCGATTGCAAGTTCTTTATTTTCTGATTTTTTAACTTGTTCATGGATTTCATTCATTAAGTTATTAAAATGAATTTTTTTTCCAATCTTGGTATTTTGATAAAATAAATTTAATAAAAATGTTTTTCCTGTTCCAACTTGACCATAAAGATAAATTCCTTCGAAAATTTTATCCTTAAAAAATAACTTTGTTTTACTAAAAGATGACCATACATTATCTGCTTGTTTTAAAAATTCAATTTGATCTTTATTTTTTTTAATAAAATTATTTTCAACAAAACTATTGTATTGATCAATAACATTAAACATTATTTTTTACCTAAGTACTGTTCAAGTTGTTTTAAAGTTTCTAGTTCACCACTGCTGATGCTTCTATTTTCTTTTTTCTTTTTTAATCTTTTATATTCCTTGATTAGAAAATTAAGACTCTCCATTATTTGTTTATTCATGTTTTATAAATTATAGGTAAAATTGATGATACAACAATCATAATGGAGCTGATTAAAAATATAACTGATATTCCATAACCCCAATCAATAATATAACCAAAAACTACAGGCGATAAGGCACTCGCAAAAACCCCAACTGCGTGCAGTAAAGCTTTAGCAGTTCCAATACTTTTCACTCCGTAAATTTCTGCCCAGAGTGATCCCATAAACGGTGCTGATAAACCTAAGTTAAATCCAAATAAAGACATGTAAAGCACGAATGACCAATAATTATTAAAGAAAAAAAGAATGGTGATACAGAGTAACAAAGGTAATAGCACAAAAGGTATTGCTTTCTTTGTATTTATCTTATCTATTAAGGGTCCTCCTATTAATAATCCTAAAATAGAGAATAATCCAAAATATATATAACCGTTCCCTAGCATTTCCATTGTCCACCCTTTAGCATCAAAAATATAAATCTGATGAAACATTAGCCCAGTACCAATAAATGGAAAGGCTGCAGCTAATGGAAAATAAATGAAAAAAACTCGGTCTTTTAAAATTTCTGTAATGGTCCAACTTTTATGTGTTTTCTCATTATCAATATTTTTTTGAAGAGCAGAATCCCTGCTTTTTTGATTATGAAGAATAAAGTATATTATTGGTATTAAGATCAAAAGAGTCAAAGTTGTTAAAAACCAAAGAGTTTTAAAACTAAAGTATGAGTCCAAATTAACGACAATCTTTGGTAAAAACATTATACCTAACATTCCTCCAAGTGTTGCAACAGATATTGCTTTACCTCTATCAATTAAAAAATATCTTGCCATTGAAGTTGAGCCGGCATGTGTCATAGCTCCCTGTCCAAAAAAACGTAATAAAAATAAAATAAGAAAAAGATGAAAAATATTATCGAAAATAAAATAAAAACCAATGCAAGCAAAAGCTAAACCAAGAATAATACCTATGGAGTATAATCTTAAATCAATTTTATCTATTAATTTAGCAAAGTTTATAAATAAAAATGAACTTACAAGCGTTGCTATGGCATAAACTAATCCAAACTCACCATCTGTTATTTTATATATATTTCGAATATCATCGTTAAATAATGCAATGTAAAAAGTCTGTCCAAAACTTGCAAAGAAGACCATGACAAATCCGTATACTAAGAGATTAGGATCATTTAAAAAAAATTTTTTCATTATAGTTTAAAGCAATTTTTTAATACTATTTAAAAGCTTTACCATTTTACTTTTATCTATTCTTCCTGTGTTAACATTTCGTGGGCTTGGATGATAACTACCAACTAAAATTTTCTTATCGGGTAAAATATTCATAGATCCGTGAGAAAAAATAAAATCTTTATTTCGTATTTCATATTGTTGCTTATAATAATTTACACAGGCGTCATGACCAATTTTACCAAGGGCAACAATGACTTTTATTTTTTTTAAGAAAGCAATTTCTTGATTAAAAAAATTAAAACATGTTTTCAATTCTTGTGAAGTAGGTTTATCTTCTGGGGGTACACATTTAAGAGCAGTAGTTAAGTACATATTTTGAAGTTCCAAACCGTCACCTCTATCTACTGAATCTGGTTGGTTTGCAAATCCAGTTTTATATAAACAGGAAAATAAAAAATCTGCAGATTTATCCCCTGTAAAAACTCGACCTGTTCTATTTCCTCCATGTGCTGCTGGCGCAAGACCTACCATTAATAATTTAGCTTTTTCATCTCCATAGCCAGTAATGGGCTTACCCCAATAACTTTGATCAATATATTGTTTTCTTTTTTCTTTAGCAATTTTTTCACGGAAGTTAACTAAGCGTTCACACTTTCTGCAATGAATAATGGATTTGTTTAAATTACTTAATGTCATTTGGAAAATATATATTTATATTACAGCTACGTGATGAATGAAAGAGCTAAAGCCATCTTAGATTTTTGTTTTGTTAAAACAAAAATTGAACAATGGTTTCAGAAAAATGATGATTTTGATAACATTTTAAAAGATAACTTTATGAATGATTATTTAAAAGCAATAAACAATGATTATGATAATTGGATTGATAGCGCAGAAGAGTGTGTTGCTCTTGTAATACTACTTGACCAATTATCGAGAAATTTTTTTAGAAATAGTTTCAAGGCATATTCATATG
>LULV01000224.1_pt1 | contig 22244 bp, 36 predicted proteins | sample 728081 | NCBI WGS metagenome assembly LULV01 (sample SAMN03860280, study PRJNA289734) | marine metagenome | biome: seawater column; feature: ocean; material: water; isolation source: Red Sea water column Station 108 - depth 25m | place: Saudi Arabia: Red Sea | collected 2011-10-15 | depth 25 m | reverse complement strand
GTATTCCACCAATCGTTGACCACTATCTAATGGGTATTAGAATAGGTGGAAGAGCAAACTTATCAATTAAGAGGTCATGAAAATGGGTTACGGCTACGAATATCCAGCAGCAATTATTATTACTGATACAAACGCCCATACAGGTAGATTCGGTAAAGTTCATTGCTTAACAGATGCAGAAGCAACCTTTGTTGCAGAGAATATCACAGAAAACGGATCAGCTACTATTAATGGCATCACAATGAAAGCTTCCTCTGAAGTCTGTGGTGTTATTACAAGTATTACTCTTGCAAGTGGTCAGGTCATTGCTTATTTCTTATGAGTCTTGCTAAAGCACTAAAAAAAGCTGCCAGCGCCTCACTAAAAAAACTTGGCGGTGATATTACTATTAGGCAAGTTACAGCAGGGTCTTACAATACCACTACTGGCGCTATTACAGAATCTACAAGCGATACGACTATTAAAGGTGCTTTGAGTAATGTTTCAAGAAATCAAGTCAATGATTTGATTGAGTCACAGGATAAGTTGCTTACTATATCTGCAGGTGATCTTACATTTGTACCTACAACAAAAGACAGAGTTGTTATAAGCAGTGTTGAATTTAAGATAGTCCAAGTAATAACAAATGAACAAAATAATACACCAATAAGTTTTGAACTTGTTTTGAGGTAATTATGGTTAGACAAATTAGATTAGACCAAATAGATGATCTTATGGCAGAAGCAGTACAAGAGTTAATACAAAAAACAACATTACGTTGGACAGAGCTTTCAAAAAATGCAACACCTGTTGATACTGGTAATTTAAGAAATGGCTGGAAAACTAATATACAAAAATTTAAAGGGACAATTATAAACAATGTTGAATATGCTGAACCAGTTATTTATGGAACACCATCTTCCTTACCACCAAGTTGGCAAGGTAAATATAGAACCAGACAACAAACCATAAAAGGTTTTCCAGAACTACAAGCAAAACAACTTACCACTCAATATATACCAAATGAATTACGAAGAATTATTAGGAGTAAGTAATGGCTGCAATAGATTTAAATACAGTTCGATCTACTATTGAGGGCAGACTTGCTACAGAATTAGCATCAAGTCCTGCTATATCTGTTGTTTTTAATAATATGTCCTTTGATTCAACTACAGAAGATACTTTCGTGCAATGTCAAACAAGTTTTGGTTCTGGTAGTTATCTGACTATGGGCGGTTCTGCAAATTCTACAAATAGTATTGTTGGTTTAGTCCTTTTAAACATCTTTACAGAAGAGGGTATTGGTGCTGGAGCTAATTATGTTATTGGCAAAAGGTTACGTGACCTTTACAATAATATTACAGTTTCTAATGTAATTTTTGATTCTCCTGTTGGTCCAGAAGTTTTAACTTCTAGTCCAGAAGGTAAATTCCAAACACAAATTAGAATTACATTTGAAATATATGAGGATCTTTAATCATGCCAAAACTTGTAATCACAGAGGAAATGCTAGATGCTATCGAAGCAGTAAAAGGTGTCAGAGACGCAAATTATTGGGATCCAAACTGTAAAAGATATATGGAGAATCAACAAATTGTAGAAAAAGATGTAAAAAAGGCTGAAAAGAGTTAATATATTTATAAATCTTTCTTTTTTTTGTTATGGCTGCTGTTAAAGGTGATGTCGGTAAAATAATGTTCCATAACGCTGCTGGAACAGAAGCTGATATATCAGGACTTAGGAATTGGTCTTTATCTATTACTAAAGACACTCAAGAAACTACAGTTCAAGGTGACACTTCAAAAACTTTTGTAGGTGGACTCATTTCTGGTGAGGGTTCTGCAACTCTTATTTATGACAATGCTGGAAACTCAGACTATCTTGCATTTGTTGAAGATGTTTTAACAACAGGTGATGCTGCTGATGCATTGTTTGAACTGTTCCCTGATAGTTCAGCAAGTGCCAAAAAATTTGGTTTTTCTGGAATAATCACAGGTGCTGAATATGGAGCAACAATTGGAGAAATTCAAGAAATAAATATCACCTTCCAGACTTCGGGTGCAATAACTTCAGATATATAGTAAATTGAGAGTATCTCGCACTTAATTTATGCCAAACAAAAGAACCGTTGACATTATAACTGATGCCTTCAGTGATGTAATGTCTAACAGACGTAAATACGAATTAGAAACACCCTCTGGAGAAAAAATTGATATCTACTTTCCACCAGTAACTAGATATGACAGACAAAAAGCACAATCATCTGCTGGAACTGTTGATGCTCTGATGGTTTCAACTCAATTACTTTGTCAACTAGCACAAAAAGAAGATGGGTCGAAAATGTTTGCTTTGGCTGACGCACCTAATCTTCAAAGAATGTTGCCAGAAAAGGTATTAAATGATATTGAGTTGTTTTTATTTGAAATCAAATTAGACGTAGAAACAGCAAAAAACGATTAAAGAGAAATAACTGGTTAAATTTCGAGTTATTTCTCGCAGTTGAATTAGGAAAAACTTTAACAGAGTTAAGAAAAAATATGACAGAAGAAGAGTTCATATATTGGGTAGCTTATTATGAAATTAAATACGAAAAAGAAGAGAAAATTCGTCAAAGAGCAAAAAACAGGTAATATATAAGAAATAGTTTTAAATAGAAATTAAGTGGCTGAAAGTATAGTTACCTTAAGAGTTGAGGCGAGAAATGCTATAGCATCTTTAAATAAAACATCTTTAGCTACAAAAAAATTATCTTCATCTGCAAAAGGTGCAACAGCCTCCCTTACTGCCGCATCAACAGCAGCAAAAGGCTTGGGCGCATCATTAGCTGCTTCACTTGGACCATTACTTACTATGGGTGCTGCTTTTGCAACAGTAGGTACAGCATTAGGAACCTTTACGGCAAGAGAGAGAGATGTAGAAATACTTAGACAAGGTTTGGTCAATTTAGGTGAGGGAACTGTTGCTTTAAATGAACTACAAGAGGCAGCGAATAGATTAGGCAATCAAACTTTATTTAATCAAGAAGAATTTACAAGAGGTTTCAACTTATTAACAAGTTTTAGAAAGATTGGTGTTGACTCTTATGAACGTGTAGCACAAGCTGCAGCGGATATTGCACAAGTAAACCAAGTCGATGTAAATACATCATTTATGCAATTAGCAAAAGCTTTACAGGATCCAGAGAGAAATTTATCAAACTTAAATAGATCAGGTATTGCTTTCACAAAAACACAACAAGATTTAATTAAAGAATTAATGAAAACAAATCAAACTGCAGAAGCCCATGATATGATTCTGCAGATTGTTGAAGAAAGTTATAATGGCCTAGCTCAAGCTGCTGGGGAAGGATTAGCTGGTGATTTAGACCTTTTAGGAGAGACTTTTCGTGACGTGAGTGAAACATTAGGTAGAGAACTTGAACCAGCTTTAATTGCGTCAGTAAAGGGTCTTACACAACTTATAAAAGCTGGGAACGATTTTATAAACTCACCAATAGTAGAAGCCTCAGCTGTTATTGCTGGTATTGCTTTAGCTGCAAAAGGCTTACCAGTTTTATTAGCTGCTGTCAGTATTGGTTTAATGAAAGTTGCCGCTGCTGGTGGTGCGTTGACTCTTGCTCTTAATGCAATACCATTTGTTGCGGTAGCTACAGCTATAGGTGCAGTTGTTACTCAGCTATCAAAACAAAAAAAAGAACAAGATAAAGTAACTGAAGCTATAAAAAAAGGTGAACTTGCACAACTAAGAGCTATAGAGTCTGATCTAAGCGTAAAAATGGCAAAAGAATTTGCAATAATTAATCAATCAAATGATAAAAGATCAATAGCAGCAGCAGAAAGAAGACTTGCTTTATTGCGTGAACAGTTTAAACCTATTAGAGACAGAATAAATATAGTAATAAAAGAAAATGTAGCAATCAAAGAAGGTAATAAAAATTTAGAAAAGAAAAATGAATTATTAGAAAAAAACCAAGAAGCAGCGAAAAAACTTAAAGAAAAATTTGATGAAATAGGTCAATCTGTAGAACAAAATTTAGTTCAAAATTTAACTGATGCTGTAATGGGCGCAAAATCGCTTGGTGATGCTCTTACTAGTGTTCTTAGAGGATTACAGAGGCAGTTAATAGAAATGGCAGTACAAAATGCTGTAGGTGGTATTGGTGGAGTAGTAAGTAATTTCTTAGGTAGTGTATTTAATCCTACACCGAAAGCGATGGGTGGGCCTGTATCTGCTGGTGGCTCTTTTCTAGTAGGTGAAAAAGGTCCAGAATTGTTTGTACCACAGAAAAGCGGTGCCATAATTCCTAATCATGCTCTTGGTGGTACAACTAATGTAGTTGTAAATGTAGATGCTTCTGGATCGTCTGTACAAGGTGATGATCAATCTGCTGCACGATTAGGTGAAGCTATAGCATCAGCAGTACAGGCTGAAATTGTTAATCAAAAAATGGCTGGAGGTTTATTAAGTTAATGGCTAGTTTTCCAACAACAGTTAATCCTTCTTATGGAGCAAGGAAAAATTCACAGCCAAATGTTCGCATTGCACAATTTGGTTCGGGATATTCTCAAAGATCTACCTTTGGTATAAACCAAAATTTAAAAGTATATCAATTCAATTGGAATAATATATCTGAAACAGATGCAGACGAAATAGAGACTTTTCTTGATGCTAGGGCTGGGGTAGAAAATTTTGACTACACACCAGCAGGTGAATCAGCTTCTAAAAAATTTATATGTCCACAATGGAATAAAACTATACCATATTTAAACAGAGCATCAATATCAGCCACGTTTGTAGAGGTGGCCGAAGCATGACAAGTAAGCAAGTTTCACCAACATCTTCAAAAATTAGTGAAGAAATACAAAAATTAGAACCTTCTGCGTTAATTACTTTATTTGAATTGAAACTTACTGCTGCTGTTAATGGTGTAGATCAAATTTATTATTATCATGCTGGAACTAATGAAATTAAAAGTAATATTGTTTTTAATAGTCAAACTTATGTAGCCGCACCTGTACAGGTAAAAGGTTTTGATAAAGTTACAAAAGGAACATTACCTCGACCCACTTTTACTGTTGCAAATGCTGATAATGCAATAACAAATTTAATGCTTTTATATAATCCTTTAAATGCAGAACTAAAAAGGATTCAAACACATAAAAAATTTCTTGATGCTGTAAATTTTTCCAGTGGAACAAATTCAACCGCAGATCCAGATGCGATAGCACAAACTGATGATATTTGGTATATAGATAGAGTTGCATCAGAAACACCTGAGTCAGTAGTTTTTGAACTTGTCGGTAAAATTAATTTACAGAATCTTAGATTACCTAAAAGACAAATTGTGGAGCATTGTCCTTGGTTATATAGAGGAACGCAATGTGGATATACTGGAACAAATTATTTTGACACAAATGATAATACAGTTAGTTCTGAAAGTGAAGACAAATGTGGTCATAAATATTCAAGTTGTTTAAAGCGTTTTCCAAGTAAAGATGATAAAGTACCTTTTGGCGGATTTTTAAATGCAAGATTAAAGATCTGATGATATTTAAAGAAACTGCAAAACAACACGCAATAAAGGAAGCACCGAAAGAGTCTTGTGGGATTGTTGTAAATGATGTTTATTATCCTTGCAATAACATTTCAGATACGCCAGAAAATAATTTCGTAATACACCCAAAAGATTTTTTAAAAGCTAGATCAAAAGGTTATTTACAATATATTGTTCATTCTCACCCGAAAGGTGGAAACGCAAGCGAACCAGATAAAAAAGCTTGTAAAGCAACAAAAATACCTTGGTACGTTTATCTTTTACCACAGGACATATGGCAAATTATAAATCCTTAATAGGAAGACAATGGCAATATGGTGTTTTTGATTGCTATTCTATAGTGCGTGATTATTATGCCTTACTAGGTATCAAGTTGCCAGATTATGAACGGCCAGAAAGTTTTGAAACTTGTGAGAGTATTTTTCTAAAAAATGCAAATAAATTAAATTTTTATGAAGTTAATTTAAATCAAAGAAAACCTAATGATGTTCTGGTAATGAAAATATGGACAAAAGAACCGATGCACGGTGCTGTTTTATTAAAAAATGATATGATACTGCATCAAAAATTCGAGTCTATTAGTTGTTCTCAATACTTCAACCATTATTATAGAAGAAGAACTGTTGGGTGTTTTAGATATGCAGCATAAAATTCTGCTGCTTGATGAATTAGGTGATAGATGGGGTAAAACTCATGTCTATCATAATTTAAGAACGCCAGCAGATGCTATAAAACTTTTATGTATAAATTATCCTGATTTTGCTAAACACTTAGCGACTTCTCACGAACAAGGCATTTCATATCAGATAACACAAGTAGACCAAGAGTTAAATTATGATGATTTACATTTACCTTTAGGAAAACATGATTTAGTGATAACACCTGTGATTACAGGTAGTGGTGACACTTTAAAAACAGTTCTTGGAGTCGGGTTAATTGTTGCTACTGGTGGAATTGGATCAGTTTTAGGTGTTGCAGGGACAAACGCAGCTTCACTTTTCGGAAACACATTTCTTGGTGGAGTAGTTGGTAAAATAGGTGTTGGTCTTGTTCTTCAAGGTGTTTCAAATATGATTTCACCACAACCACAACTACCTAGTTTTGAATTTGATTTTAATGCACCTTTATCAGGTTTTACTGGTGGTGCTGGTGGTATTACAAGAGGGTCAGATGGTTCGCAAAGTTATGGTTACACAGGACCATCTAATACTGTTGGTTTAGGTAAAACAATACCTGTTGTTTATGGAAAAGCTTTGGTTGGAGGTCATATCCTAAGTACAGATATTGAAATAGCAAATGAATCTGATCCATTGATGCAATTTATTAGACCGCCAGCTTTGACTAGTGTGCGTTTGAATGGTGAAGAATTGAAATTTTTTTACACAACAGCAGGTGGTGTAGATGCAATAAGATTAGGCAACCATTCTCCAAAAGGCAAAGTTAGATATATTCATGCAGATTTTGGCGATACAGATGTAGGTGGAGTACCAACTGTACGAAGTCCTGTAACAGTAAACCTTCAAGAAGAAGGCTCACAGTTTTTAGCTAATATTAACGGAAGTGTTGATGGCGATACAAATCATGATAATTTTCAAATTCATTTCAGAGTAAGTGGATTGGTTGATTTTGTTGGAAATGAAGGCACAACAAGAATTGATGGTTTTATAACCTATGCCATAGAGATAGAGGAACGAAGTACAAATAATTTAGTTTTAAATAATCAAGCCACTATACAAGGTTTGACTCTTAAAACACAAACTTATAATTATGTTGCAAAATTGCCTTTTCAATTTCTTGATGGGAAAGATAATTACGTGGTAAGAATAAAAATCATTGATTCAGAAGTGGATTTTGATCAAGCTGTTTTTATTGTTCAAGGAATGGGATATAACTTAAAGAAAAAGTAATTATGGCTTTAAATTCTACATCTACTATAAAAATCATTGATTTGCTTTGTGAAGGGCCGATAGAAGGTATTGAAGGAGGTAAAAAAGGCATATTTTTAGATGAAACACCAGTTAAAACAGGAACAGTAACTAATGTCAGCAGTGAACATTTCACTCATACACTCAGAACAGGAACAAAAAATCAAGAACAGTTGTCTAATTATCAAACCGGTGGAGCATCAAATTTAATTAATTTTTCAGAAGAAATCGGTTCAAATTACAGCGAAACAAAAAATTCTAAAAATAAAGTAACTGAAAGAAATTATGGTTTCGGCAAAACTATAAAACAAATTACTGATAATGATACAACTTCAGTTCAATTTCTTTTTACAATACCTGCTTTATTCTGCACTGCTATGGAAGGAGTTGCTAGAGGACAATTATTCAATGCGACAACTAGAGTAAGAATAGTTTTAAAATCCAAAGGCACAGCGTTTAATGAGGTATATGATAAGACTTTTACTGGTATTAGTACTTCTGCTTATCAATTTAAAACACCTCGAATTGAATTAGAAGGTGAAGCTCCTTTCCTATTTAAAATTCAAAAACTTACAAACAGAGAAAATGATTATGAAGTCCGAAAAGACCAATTTGAAGATATAGATATAAATACACCGTTGGAAGGTACAAGAGCCAATAGAGTAATTCTTACCTCAATGATTGAACGACAAGATTTTAAAAGTCGTTATCCCTTTACAGCTTGTGTGGGATTAAGTTTATCTACTGAAGCTTTTGCATCTTTACCAACAAGAGCATATTTGGTGAAAGGTATGCGTGTAAAAATTCCTCATAACGCAACTGTAAGATCTGATGGTAGTTTAAGATTTACTGGTTCTTTTGATGGAAGTTTGGCAGTTGGAAGACATTGGACAACTTGCCCTGTATGTATTTTTTTTGATATGTTGACTTCTGATAAGCATGGGGCTGGTGATTTTATAACAACATCAAACACCAGTTGGGTTGATTTATATCCCCTTGCTCAATATGCAAATCAACTTGTGGAAACACCTGATGGTGATGAACCAAGGTTTGCAATAAATACTGTTATTGGCGCACAGAATGAAGCTTATAAAGTGCTTCAGAACCTTGCAAGTACATTTAGAGGTATGACATATTGGGCTGCTAATACAGTGAATGTAGGGGCAGATCATGGCAATCTTGACGGTTCAGATGTTGATCCTGTTCATCTTTATACAAATGCCAATGTCATAGGTGGTGTCTTTACATATACTGGAACCTCTTTAAAAACAAGATCAACTTCAATAAGGGTAAGGTATAACGATCCAGATAATCTTTATAAACCAAATGTAGTTGTTGTTGAAGATTATGATTTAATTACAAAATATGGTTATCAGGTAAAAGACATTGTTGCATTTGGTTGTTCTTCTAAATATCAGGCACAAAGATTAGGTACATGGATATTAAAAAGTGAAGAACTAGATGGAGAAGTTGTTGTTTTCAAAACTGGTCTAGATGGGTTAGCTGTTTTACCAAGTCAAGTGTTTGCAGTAGCAGATGAAATGCGTCAAGGTGTGCAAAGGGCTGGAAGAATAGCCACTGGTGCGACTACTACTTCAATTACTTTAGATAAAGATTTATCTTCTGTTTTAAGTAGTGATCCAGAATCTTTTACTTTAAATTGCACACTACCAGATGGAACAGTGGAATCAAAAACAATAAGTGCGGTGTCAGGTGCAACTGTTACTACAGCAGCTTTTTCTGACGCACCACAATCACAATCTGTTTATACGATTACTTCATCTACATTACAACATCAAAAGTTTAGATGTATTGATGTAATAGACAATAATGACGGTACTTATACAATAGAGGGTGTTCAATTTAATGATTCAATTTATGCTGCTGCTGATACAAATTCAGATTTAGAATATACAGACATTTCAGCTTTTGATGAACGACCAACACCACCAACAGATTTGCAACATTCTGTTATCACTATTAATTAATATTTATGGCAAATAGTAAAGCAGTTTTTAGTTGGTCTAGAGGTTTAAATGGACCTTCAGTTTCATTTGAAGTTAAATATCGAATAGGAAGTGGATCTTTTAAAACGGCTATAACAAATGATACTATTTTTGAAATAGATAATTTATTACCCGAATCAGAAGTTAGATTTAATGTAAGAGCAGTTGGTGTTGAAAATCAAAATTTACAAGTAAAGTAATTACTATTCCTAAATCTTCAATACCTGAAACATCATCTCCTGTAGATACACCTGTATTACTACCACCAGACCCACAAAATGTATCTGTTGAAGCCTCAACAAAAAACGAGGCAATTGTGAAATGGGGTATAGACCCGACATATCAAGGAGAGAGAGATGAATTAGTTGCGATTATAAGACATTCACCTCTAACAGATGGCACTGGTGTTTGGCCTGACAGCACTTTGTTAAGAGAAGTTTCTGCTACTACTAATTATTTAATTGTACCTTTAATGAATGGAGAATATCTTGTTAAATTTAAGGATAAACAAAATAACAAATCAGAAAATGCTACAAGTGCTGTTATAAATTTACCTGATGAACTTCCAAAATTATTAGTTCAAGAAATTCGTGAAGATCAAGGGATTGCTCCTTTTCCAGGTCAAAGAAATGATTGTTTTTATTCAGATGAATTTGATGCACTTATATTAGATACTGATGACGAAATAGACGACAAAACAGATTTTATTTTTACAGTTCAATTTAACAGAATATTAAAAATTAGAGGTCTTTATCCAAACGATACTATTGATTTACACTTTACAAAAATTGACCAATGGAGTGATTTTGATGGTGCTTTACCAGATGAAACAAATGCTATTTTAAAATTTAGAAAGAGTAATAATGCAGCAACTGATGATGAGATAGAAGATGAAAACAGTGAATTTATTTTATTAGAAGATGATAGTAAATTTTCACAGGAAGATTCAAGCGTTTTTGAAGATTTTGTGCCTATGGAAAATGGTAGATATACAGGAAGATTATTTCAATTTAAATTGGAGTTAAGTTCTGAATATAATGACCAAACACCATTAATAGATGAGTTAGGTTATCAATTATTGTTTGAAAATAGAACAGAAAGTGCATCAACTACAAGTGGCGGTAGTAATCCAAAAGTGGTAACTTTTGATAAAGCCTTTTATCAAACTCCTAAATTAGGCATAACTGCTAGTAATATGGCTTCAGGGGACTATTATGTAATTAGTAGTGAAAGTCGAACAGGCTTTTCCATTACTTTTTTTAATAGTTCAAATGCAGCTATTGACCGCACATTTGCATATCAAGCTAACGGCTTTGGTGCGGAAGGTGCTTAAACTCTCAAATCCACTGGTATAACTGACTTATGGCCACACATGATTATAATCTAGCCAATCAATCAGGTGCAAGTTTTCGTTCAGATTTAAATAATGCTTTAGCTGCTATTCAATCTAATAACAGCAATGCAACAACTCCTACCAGTATGGTAGCGTATATGGTATGGGCAGATACTAATGCAAATAAACTAAAAATTCGTAATAGTTCAAATGATGGTTGGGTAGATTTAATAAATTTAGATGCAACTATTGCAAGAGATCTTACATTAACAGGGGCATCAGCTAATATTGTTTTTGATCAATCAGAAAATGCTCTTGAGTTTGCTGATAATGCAAAAGCTGTTTTTGGGACAGGTTTAGATCTTACCATCTCGCATGATGGTAGTAATTCGATAATAAATGATTCTGGCACAGGTGAACTTCAATTACAAAGAGGAGGAAATACAATTATTGCTTTAAATTCAACTGGAGTAGAAATTACAGATCCAGATGGCAATACAGAATTAAAATTAAAAGGTTTTGAAAATAATAACGCAAATTTATATCTTATTGCAGATGAAGGTGATGATAATGGTGATCAATGGCTTTTACAAAGTGTAGCCTCAAGTAACCGATTTAGAATAGGAAACAATATATCAGGATCAAATGTTATAAAATGGGATATTACAACAGATGGCAATGTAACACAGACAGGAACTTTAGTTGTTGGTGGAACTATTAAATCATCTACAGATGATGCCCATGATCTTGGAACTGGAAGTTTAAGATTTGATGATGTGTTTGCAACAAATGGAACTATCAATACATCAGATCAAAATTCTAAAAACACAATAGCTACAAGTGATCTTGGACTAGATTTTATAAATAAACTTAACCCAGTTTCTTATAAATTTAATGGCAAAACAAGAACACATTATGGTCTTATTGCACAGGAAATCGAAACAGTTTTAGGAACTATAAGTAAATCAGCAACACAATTTGCTGGATTCTGTAAAGATGAAGTTGATGATGATGGAAATGCTATGACCGCAAAATATGGTTTAAGGTATCATGAATTTATTTCACCTATTATAAAAGCAATTCAAGAATTATCAGCAAAAGTAACCGCACTTGAAGGCTCATAAAATATTACTTATAATTTATTTAATGACATAAAAAACATGACCAATCCTATTGATTTAATTGAAGAAGATATTGCTACAGCTAAAGGGCAGTTAGATATTGATGTAAAAAAAGTTTCATTATTACAACAGGAAATAAAAGAAATACAGGAACAAGCACAAAAAGCTATAAATGATAAACAAACACAAATAAATACTATTACTCAACCCATTTTAGAAAATCAAGGATATATTAAAAAACAAACAGAGTTTTTAGATAAATTAAAAGGTAAGATAGAGACAACAACTGATAAATAAATGGCTGACAGGAAGGTAACAGCGTTAACTGAATTAACTGCGCCTGTAGCTGCTGATGTTTTTCCTGTTATTGATGTAAGTGAATCAGCAAATGCTAATAAGAATAAAAAAATACAACTTACAACAGTTTTAAAAAACATTCCAGATGGAACTGTATCTGCACCAAGTGTGGGCTTTACAAGTGATTCTGGTCTTACAGGTTTTTTTAGGGTTGCAAGTAACGAAATAGGAGTATCAGCTAACCAAACATTAATTGGATCATTTACAACAACAGGTTTTCAGTTGGGGTCAGGAACCCCTGCTGCACAGTTGCATTTGTTCAGTACAGATACAACCGATCAAGTTATTATAGAAAATAGCGATACTGGTGCTGATAATGCACCTGATCTTGTATTATTTAGGAACTCAGCTTCACCAGCAGCCGATGATAATTTAGGAAATCTTGTTTATAGAGGTGAAGATTCTGCTGGCAATGCTCACGATTACGCAAGTGTGGTCGCATCTATAGAAGATACAACAAATGGTTCTGAAGACGGCATATTAGATATTATGTCTAGTGCTGCTGGCACGTTAGCTTCAAGGATCAGGCTTAAAAATAATTTGGTTGGTATTCATGAATCTGACCCTTTATTTCCCTTGCATCTAACAACAACTGCCGCAGGGCAAGCTTTTCAGATTGAATGTAATGCTAATGATGCAGCCAGTGGTGCGGATATTATGCTGTATCACAGAAGGGGTGCTAGTGGTGCTGGTCAAGATAATGATGTTTTATCAACAATTATTTATAAGGGTAAAAATGATGCTGGAACACCAGAAGAGGTAAATTATGCAGCGATAGAATCTGTCATTGTAGATGCTAGTGATGCAACAGAGGATGGTAAGTTAAATTTACAAGTTATGACGGCTGGTACGTTAACTACGAAAGTAGCTATTGATGCTAGTGGTATAGATGTAACAGGAACAGTAACCGATGATGGAGCAACCCATGATGGTGATGTAACTTTTACAGGAGACAGTGCAAATGTAGTATTTGACAAGTCTGACAACGCTTTAGAATTTGCTGATAGTGCAAAAGCAACTTTTGGTGCTAGTGCAGACCTTACCTTGCTTCATGACGGTACAGACTCAAAAATCACTAATATAACTGGAAACTTGATAATTGAAGCAAAAGCAAGCGAGACGGGAATAAAAATAATACCTGATGGGAGTGTAGAAATCTACCACGATAATGTAAAAAAATGCTCAACATCAGCCGATGGACTTGATTTCGGAGATAACAGCAAGTTGCAATTAGGAGATTCGCAAGATGCTTTAATTTATCATTCTGGAAGCTCATTAAATATTGATAACAATACAGGGAATATTTTTTATGACACTGTGGGTACTCACTATTTTAGGGTTGGTGGTGGTAATGAAACAGCTATTCAAGCAGCAGCCAACGGAAGTGTTGATCTCTACTTCGATAATGTTTTAAAGGCACAAACATCAAGTGATGGATTTGATATACCAGCAGATTCCGCTAAATTAAATATCGGTGCTTCTGCTGATTTAACTTTTTTTCATGACGGTTCAAATTCTCATATTAAAAATAATACTGGCGATCTAGTATTTAGTGACACTAATCATGTCTATATTAGAGGCTATACAAGTGATAAATCAGTTGGTTTATTTTTTAATGGATCGCAAAAAGTAGTAACATCAAGTGATGGGCTTGATCTGCCAGCAGATTTGTCTAAATTAAAACTTGGTGCTTCTGGGGATCTAACCTTGTTTCATGATGGCTCCAATTCTTACGTTCAAAATCATACTGGTGATCTTATCTTAGGTGATACTAATCATACCTATGTCAGAGGTTACACAAGTGATAAATCAGTTGGTTTATTTTTTAATAATTCACGAAAAGTAATAACATCAAGTGATGGACTAGATTTACCAGACAACAGCAAATTACAACTAGGAGATTCGCAAGATTTACAGATATTTCATGATTCATCTCACAGCGTTGTAAAAGATGCTGGAACTGGACAATTGAAGTTATTAGGATCAACTATAGTCATAAAAGATGCTTCGGATAATTTAAGTTCTGCTGTTTTTATTCCTGCAACATCTTCTCAATTTTTCCATGCAGGATCTAAAAAATTAGAGACAACCAGTTCGGGCGTGACGGTGACGGGAACAGTTACAGAAACATCTGATATTGCATTTAAATCTGAAATCAAACCTATTACAAACACACTAGATAAACTACAACAAATCACAGGTTATAAATATAAATTAGATAATGCTTCAATAGATTCAATGGGAGTAATAGCACAAGATGTAGAGAAAGTATTTCCAGAGCTTGTTCATGGTGATGAAGGTAGTAAGACGCTGCAATATAGTGGTCTAATTGGAGTTTTAGTAGAAGCTGTAAAAGATTTATCAGCTAAAGTAAAAGCCTTAGAATCTAGTTAGTTTTTCCTGTCATATAACGGGTCATAATTCCTAATGTGACGTAAAGAGGAGTAATTCCTATAATGGTAAGTAATACAAGCAGTTTTATCATGTTAAATAAAATCTCATCTGTTCTATCTATTTTATCTTTTATTATTAGCGTCACAACTATTGCTGCTGGATATGCAGGTTATCGTTACATTACAAGTCCTCAGTTTGAAGCAATTATGATGAAAAAAGTTATGAAAGGCGTTAATAAAATATTACCTAATCAAATTGATAAAAAATTACCAAAAGTTACTGGCCCAATGTTGCCTTTATGACAGAATTACAACGCACACCTAATCGTATAAGAACACGCTTGATAGCTGTCTTGGCATTAATAACATCAGGAATTACATTTGGAGCGGGGTTTATGGTGTTTTTATACATGAAAAGTCCAGCTTTTGAAAATCAATTATTAGGACAAGTAATGAAACACATGGATTGGATTATTGCTGATGAGTTTGAAAAGCAAATAAGAAAGTTAAAACCAAGACCTGTTCCTGACCCGAATGACCCTAATAAATATTTTTGGGATCTTATTGAACAACGAAACAAAGAGTATATAGAATGGGAAACAAAAGGTAAATGGGAGCAATAAGTGATATTTAAATTTTTTAAAAAACTTATTCAACATTACATAGAAAAATTAGTTGATTGGATGCGAATGGTTAAGTTTGATATAGAACTAGAAACTCAAATAAAAAAGTATCACGATAGTTACTGGCGAGAAGTTGCAAAAGGAGAGCCTAAAATTGTAGAAAAAGGTAAATTTGGACAGGATGATTGGTCTATTTCTATTGGAAATATAGATGACGAAGATACCAAAGATTGAAATAAAAAAGGTTTACGTTCCAAAAATAAGACCATGGGAAGTACAGCAACCTATATTAGATGTCATTTACAAACCAGTTGTTGATATACCAGCTTGTGTTGACGCACATAGAAATAATCTAACAGGACTTATAAATGAGGATGAACTAGGCACATATCAAGCCTGTGGTACGTTTCATATTCCTAGCTTTGAACCACTTGAGTACAACCCTGCAAATTTTATATATACCGCACCAGCAGAGCAGCAAGAACAGCAACAAGAACAACCTCCGCAGCAGAAACCTCAGATACCACGAAAGAAAAAAGACGAAGAATTAGAAATACCACCTTGTCCTAGTAACAAAGAGCAAAAAATCGGTGATTTTCGTAACGATAAAAAGCTGGAACGTGTTATTGGCTATGAAAGAGGGCAAAATGGGATTGAATGTATCACTTTGTATGAAGACGTACCGTTCATCTCCCAATACATTCCAAGTTTTAAGCAGTTTACTGGGGTTTTTAGTCTTGCTTTGGTCGGCTGTTCTGCTCCGATCATTCTTAATTTAGTAAAACCAGTAGTTAAAAATGTAATAAAGAAACTGACAAAGAAGAAAGATAAGGTAGAATAAAAAAACCCTGTTCGCCAAGGCAATGGATAGGGCGTCTAGGTAGACAAGTTTCAACCCGTGCTTGTCTACTGCTCTAATTTATGAGTGTGCGGTAATACTTGATTCATCTTTTCAGTAACGATTACATCTTTGCATAGGTCATGATAAGGACTATCAGAAGCAAATGATATGCCCCGAATTGCTAATTCTCCGCAATTTTTTAAACGTGCGAGTTCATAGTTCAATCTTTCCTTAGATAGTATTTGACTTTGTATTTTCTCTTGGGTCGTAGCAGATTTTAAACACGCATCTTGAAATCTATTATCTAACGGAAAAGTAAAGGTTAATGCTGCTCCTACATTTAATCCTAGAGAATCTCTGTTACCGCTATAGTTTTCTTGATAATACAAAATATCACCAGCATTGACTAAATTTCCTTCATCATCAGTGGTGTTGTCGTAGACAGGTGTAAAATATGTGTAGTCTTGTGGTCGTTTTTGATTAAATGAAGTGGTGACAAATGGGCTAAATGACATTTGTGGCCCTTGGCATCTGATACCGTTACCGTAATGATTTTCTATAGTATTACCCTGTAAAATTTGCGTTGCAAAATTAGAAACAGATCCACTAGCGGAAGCTGATGGAGCCGCAGTGTTTGAGGTATTAGCAAACGCTGGACTCCCAAATAATAATCCTATTACTGCGAGAATATTGTAGTTGTATCTGTTACGCTTTGGGACTCTATGGTTCTCGTTACATCTGAAACTGATTGTAGACCAGCAGGTGTATAAACTTCTGTAAATTGAAAAGCGTCTCCCTGATTTGTTAGTGTCCAGTTTGGTTTTTCTCCTAAATCTAAACCTGTCCATGTATAAGTTGTACCATTTATGGTCTCGGTAACTGTTGCGTTGGGAGCTGAAATAGTTGATCCATCGTGACTAACACCTGAACCTGTAACTGAATAAGTATATCCAGAATTATAGTTTGTTGTTCGTATAGTCTCTGTAATATTTGTGGTAGTTTCTGTTCGACTTTGAGAACTACCCTGAGTGAAATTAGGGACCACAGGCACAGCGTAGATAGGGCTAGATATAAATAAAACAAAAGGTATTGTCCTCCACATCTAGTCTATTTGGAGGTCGGTGACAAATTGTCCAGTTAAAGTTATACCTGTTCCTGTACCAGCATCTAAACCTATTGTATGATTATCTAGAGTTATGCTTGCTGTACCTACACTAGCTGCTGCTGAACTCGTAATATCTGAGAAGTTTGGAACTTCACCAACCGTTGCTGCTGTTGTAGGTGTGGCATCTCCCTCTAAATAACTTTGAGAAAATGAGAAGCTATCACCTGATGTACTTTGTGAAGCTGTGATTGTATTTAAAGCTGGTACGCCATTACTAACTGTGCCTAGTCCACCGATAGTTGAGTCACCATCACTGTTTACAGTTGTTACACCATTACCTGACACAGAGTAACTAGACCCTATTTTATCTGAGCTAGTAGCCGCTGATAGAGCTTCTAACTTAACAGTTGACATTATCGAATGATTTAGGTCGGCGTATGCTGCTGGCATACCTGTAAGTAAAAGAATAGAAAATAGTTTTTTCATTTTGTACCTACTTTGTTGTTCTTACTCTCTACTATAGTATCTTTTTTCTTTTTTATCTGAAAACCTAGTGAAGCGGTTGATGCACTAAAAATTGAGGCGATAAAAGTGGGATCAAAGTCTACTATTTTTTTACCACTAGGTGGCTCATAGTACGAAAGAGATAAAAGAGTTGCCGACCAAAGAAGTACACAGACTTTAACAATAGTCTCAACTTTGCTTGGTTCTTGATCTTCCATAAAAGTAAAGAATCTTGTTTAATACTAGCAAATTAGCTATGTTTGGAAAGTAACACAAAAATTATGATACGCATACTCAAACCTATTCTTATGACATTCGTAAAAACGAATGCAATAAAAAAATTAATTCTTGATCTTTTAAAGGCTTTAGCAAAAACCACAGACAATACAATAGATGACCAAATTGTTGATTATGTAGCAGTGCATCTATGGCCAGAGTACAAGTGAAAAGTATTATAAACATTCTTACGAAAAGACCAAGTTTAGAGTCTGAGTTTGCTGTAGAAAGTTCTATTGCAGAATTATCGACTATAAAAGATATAAATGAATTAAGAGAACTAGCTAGTCAGTTAGCGCGGGCAAATCATAAACAATCACATTTTATTGCTAATGCTCTTGAGATAATGTGTACGCAACAAGAAATGCTAAATTTTCTAAAAAGTAGGAGAAAAATAAAAAAAAAAGTGCCTCTTGTAAAGCACCTTAAATATATTTTGTTTGGGAAAGATTAGGGACTTACACAGGGGGAAATTCGTCCAAGAAACACCCTGATGCCCTAATTTATATTTCTTTACTAATATCAACCCACTCAAAAAGTGTTTTGTGTAGGTTTACCATACAATTTAAAGGATCTCTACATTGACATTCAAAAGTTCTGTCTGTGTCAGGGTCGTAAAATATTTGACCCTCATAAGGGTCGCTAGGGAACTTAGAAAGGTAGGTCATCAACGCTAATTGTTTCTTCTGCCGCTGACTTGCTCTGTGATGAGTCCTTTGGTGGTAATGGGGCTAGTTTGCCACTATTTCCCCACATACCGCCCCAAAGCGTAAATCCAGCCTCTTCATGGTACTCTTTCTTGTCTGTATAGACTCTGATTGTTGTACCTTCTTTTTCTGCTTTGTCATGCATTTTCATAAAAAACTCGGCAGCTTTTAGTGCATTTTCAATAGTAAAATCAAAAATTATATTTTTTTCTGGGGCATAATCATTGGCAGGGTTGGGGTTGTCAAGGATTCTGAATTTAGCAGTAAATGCTGGTTGTACTTTAGCCATAGTTAAAAAGGGTTTTTAGGTGTAATGTTGTTTTCTTTTTCCCACGCAAGAATCGCTTTAATGTCGTAGCGAACCTTAGCGGAACCTGATGATACCGCATATTTGGGAAGTGTATAGTATTCGGGTCCACGATCTTTACGTCTCCAATCAACAATAGTTGCAGGGCTTAGCCCATATCTCTCAGCTAACTGGTCAGATGTCAAGAATTGCTGTTCGATTTGGTTCATGCTGTTAATGCTTTCCTCCTAGTGGCAATGAGATCAATAAGTTTATTATATTGTTCTCTGGACAATAAACCCTCTTCAAATCTACTTGCGAGAGTTTTAGCGTGTTCTTCTAACTTTTCTACTGTTGTTGATTTCACAATAGCAGCGTTAGCTAGTACAGCTATGTTCTGTTTAGGTTTTACACTAGCTTGCCTTTTATGTGGCTTTGCTGGTTCTTCAGGGTCGATTTCCATGTTGTTATCCATGTCAGTTTCTAAACCAAGAATTAATTTAATACTGTATCTTCTTTGATAAGTAACAGAACCACCCCATACGTGCGCTTCATTCTTTCTCTCTAAATCTCTTGGAGGTAGAAACAAAGGCAGCTCACTAACTTCTTCATGGCCTTCAACGTGGACTAATTTAGTTTTTATTGTAGTTTGTCCAGTTGGTGTAGAACCAAAAAGTTGAGTCAAGTGGAAACCATTATGGTGTAAAACTGGCTGTACTTTGGAGAGCATCTGTTCTAATGGCAGATAGCTATATCCAAATTTACCTACACCCACCTCTTTAGTTTTTACTAGAGATGGAAACTCTTTTTGTGCTTGTTGTAATGCTTTGATAAAAGCTAATTTAGGATTAGTTTCACTCATTGCGCTTTAATAACCTCCAAAATTGATGTTTCTTTTTGTGCTGGTTTTTCTACCTTATACATATTTGTATCTGGTCTTGGTGCAATAAACCTGATAGTAGGAATGTTTTGAACGTGCTTGTTAAAACAAACTATAAAGGCATTAAGAATAAACCTTTGCGAGAACCAGCCACGCTTGCGGTATTCAACATTTGTAATTTGATTCCTAAAAGAAAGTACAGCGCTATCTGGCTGTAAGTTTGCGCCTAATGTTACAGCGTCCCAAAACTCCCACATTTGCAAGTCTGACCAGCCAGCATCTAAGCAAATCATTGTGAAACATAGGCCAACACTTATAGGAAAACATTTGTAATTTTTATGTTTTTTAGAAATTACAGAATAAAGAGCCTCTATAAGATCTTTTTTCTCTTCATAGATTTTTACAATCTGTGCTGAAGATGGAGTTACAGTGCTAGACCATGCACGTTTAGGCCAGTGGTTGTATAAGTGATAGCACTTGATAGCAGCTGCGATGTATTTTCCATGACTACTACCAAGAATGTCTATGCCATCGCCAGCAGTTCTAGCAGCACCAGTATCCACGCAATCAAATATACGAGGATCCATTTTAGAACAAACTAAAATAGGAAGTGTTTTACCAGTTTGTACGATAGCTGCGAGCCTGTGCTGACCATCAATTAGGTTGCCTTGTTCATCGAAAGCCAAGCCATTATTAGTGACTTTCCATTCACCATTTTCAATGGCTGTAACTAACCTTTTTAAGTTGTTAGCTTTGAGATTCCTATTATTCCTATTCTTTGAAATAAGAATGTTTTTAGCTTTCTCAGGTGTCATTTGCATGACTTTAAATTCTGGTTTAGTCATAGTTGCTAAGCCAGTAGGGTTTGTCGAGCGTGACAATTCCATCCTCTGTGGCATCGGTGTATCCGAGCCATTTTCCAGACGTAACTGCTTCAGATACTTTAAGAAGCGCTTGTTCTTGGAGTTCATAGCCATAATCTAAAAATTCGTTTTCTAATTTGTAGACACCTATGTTGTAGGGGAATACTTTTTCTATTACTACAAAGATAAAATTTGTAGCACCTGTACCTTGCAAATAATGTGCTGCTTGAAGGTGGTAGTTCAGATTTGTAATTGTTCTAGTGAACACATCTGGAGCTGAACCACCCTCTCCTGTAGTTTTTAAATCTACAACTGTATCGCCATTAATTTTGTCGCAGCGACATTTAAGGTCTAGGCCAGTAGCATCGTGTGACCACCAGAAACTTTGTTCTGATTTGCCTTTGTCCAACAGTTCCCACGCTACAGGGTTGTTGCATATTGATTGCATCATATTTGAAGCTAATGCAGCATCTTGTGGTGTGACTACTATTAAACCTTTTTTCTCATATTCGAGTGCTTGTTCTTTGCCTTTCTTAGTGCGCTTGTCCTCTACAACTTTATATTGAGCTGTAAATTCTTCAGGCTCTAAGCACATAGCATGGAACAAAGTGCCAAACTTCATAGCGGGTGTTGGAAGTTTTGGAGGTGCCAGTTCATTAAATTTTGAGTGCCATAGCGCTCTAGCATTTTGTTTTGTAATAAGCTTTAGATCGCTGGCGCTGAATGCAGGGTCTGCCTGATAGCTTGCAAAGTCAACTGATAATGGTTCGATTTCTGAAGTAATCATTGTTATAATTAATTAGGCCGCTTAATGCGGTTCTTGGGGTTTGAACTGGTATGGGAGTTAAAAGGGTCTCCTCTGCCAGTTTTTTTTATGGTCAGCAACAAATTTGTATATGCTGCTACGACCAAGAGAGTAAGACAGATAGAGTTATACATCTGTTTTCTCTGCCTCTATAAGAGTTTTTAAGTCTTTAAGTATTTTTTTGCGCTCTTGATAAATTTGTGAAGTTTTTGCTTCTAGTTGTATTAATTTTACTGGATTTTTTTCTTTTACTTCTGCAACAATTAATTTTTTCCACTCTTTATCTAATTCTTGATATCTAGTCTCTAGCTCTTTAGTTTTTTCTCCAAGTGTAAGACCATAGTATTGAAAATTTACTGCACATTGATCTACAGGAATTTCTACTACTAACTCAACTTGTTTTACTTCTTTTGGTTCAAATGCCAACTGTTGTAATGATGTTATTGGATATGGACAATTTTTTACCCATTCCTGTAATTGTGGATTTGTAAAATCTAGGTTTCGTTGCATTCCGTTCATTGTTCTACCTCCTTAGTAGTTTGTTTTTTTTGATCTTTATAAAATTGTTCTCTATACTGCTTTCTTAAATTTTCTTCTAATCTTTCAATACAGCTAGACATTATATTAATGTCCTCAGACAATTTATAAATTTGTTTAGCTAAGTTTCCGATGGCAATAGAACAGCT
>LULV01000239.1_pt1 | contig 22303 bp, 42 predicted proteins | sample 728081 | NCBI WGS metagenome assembly LULV01 (sample SAMN03860280, study PRJNA289734) | marine metagenome | biome: seawater column; feature: ocean; material: water; isolation source: Red Sea water column Station 108 - depth 25m | place: Saudi Arabia: Red Sea | collected 2011-10-15 | depth 25 m | reverse complement strand
CTTTTTTGGTTTAGTGTCTATAATATGTCTTATTTGGTTTAATACTAATTGCCAGTGATATTTGACTTGGTATAAATTGTCAAGCTTATTTGGACATAAAAAAAATCGGCAGGGCTTTTACACCCTACCGACTTGATACATAACACTATGATAACAACACTAAATTTTTTGTAGGATATTCGCACCCCTACCACTTAGCTCACGCTGACCATTGATCTTCATCAGACCTCGCTTGAGTAGGTATAGCTCTGCCTCCTTCTGAATCGCAGTCCTAGACATACCCGTGACTGCTGATAGCATCTGAAGCGAGCAGTTGCCACGCTCCTTGAGGATTGACAGAATCTCGATCTCGATGTTAGATAAACCAAGAGGCTTGATACCCAAGGTGTGAGACATAGACTCCCAATCCTTCTTAGAGTAATCCTTGTCATTCTTAGCCTCGCAGTATAACATAATTTCTTTCGAGCGTTTAACTGCTGACCTTGCGTTGCCCCTTGTAGTCTCAGCGATGTCTGTAAGAAGCCCATCCTCAAACTCAATCTCGCCACAAACCAAATCAGTAATCTGAGCTAACTCCTCAACAGTATATGGCTTGAAGTCGATGATGGAGAGGCGATCTTTGAACGGAGCGAACAACTTATCCAATTCGGTAGTAGCAAAGATAAAATTCTGCTTGGTAAAATCAAACTGAAAAATTTGTTCTGCATGGTGGTATTCTTTATAGCTACCTTTTTCGGTATTGAATACTGTGAGGAACGCATTGACCAAATCCTTGGGAAGCATATGTGCCTCATCCATAAGAATAGTAATCTCATTGTGCATCACGATGGGTAGGAATATCTGCTCAAAGAAAGCGTTGGCGTTCTTGATGGTAGAGCAGTTAATCTCTAGGAATGGACGCTTACTGCCATCCTTGTTCTTGAGGGCTTCAGCATACTGCTTGGCGAACTCAGTCTTACCCAAGCCTTTTGCACCACTTAGCATTAAGAATGGTGCGACTCCAGTTTTGTTCTGAGCATCTGCGTAAAAGGCAAGCTGACGCTTGACCTCGTCTTGACCAATTAGGTTTTTGAATATGGTAGTTTCAGTAATCATAGAATTTATAGTATGTATATGTTTGTGGTTGTGTCAACAAAATTATTGATGTAAGACAAAAGAAATTTTTTCGTTTGGCTCTGCGTCTTGTTGTTTGATTGGTGTTGGTGTAGACTCTGATACAGATGCACCCATCTGCTCTATCCACACACGGCTGACTGGAATAAGAGTAGCTGAACCGCAAAACTTTTGCAAGTCGGCTATACTTATGTTGGTGAAGGATGTTGCACCCTTCCTGCGACCACTACCACTCTTGCGTGGCGTGCCATCTTTGTTTAGTGTGACTTTCATACCCCATACTATATACTAGGGATTCGTTGTGTCAATAGCAAATTTAAAAAAGTTTAAAAAAATTTAAATAAATTTTAACATAGCACATTTTTTATTCCATTAGCTAACACGGCTAGAAATATCCCCTCAGATACAAGCCCACAAAAAAAGAAAAAAATTGATGCGACTAACAGACCTACTGCAATCGTATAAAAAATTCTTTTTGGTTTGGCGAAAGCTATATTTGGTTTAAATATCATTTGTCAAGGGATTCTATTAAGACCCCCATATTTGCCAAGTCTATTTCTGTATCCACATTGTGACCCTCGCTTTTAAATAAATTTATAATTTCTTCAATCGAATTAAATTTTGCGTGTTGTTTTGTTTCATTATCTAATAGGTATTCTCTACCCTTTGGAAACTTGTCAGCGTGTTTGCCATAGATTTGTCTGTATATTTTAAGCATAGAGGTCAATATTTGGGTCTATATAAATTCGTCAAGGGTTTTTTAATTCTTCCAATTATCTTCAAATTCTTTCAAAAGAGCTTTCTTTATCTCAAAATTTTGATCGTATATTCTCATAGCATTATATGGTAATTTGAGCGTATCAAAAATCAAAACAAATAACCTAATACTTCCTATGAGTATGAAGAATATGGGCATAGCCAATATAGATACCAAACAAGAAATAGTCATTCCTATGTAATATTGTATAGTTGTAATCATATCAAATATTCTTTTATTTTAGAGAGAGAGGTGGGACACTTAACCTTTTATCATAGTATAATCTATCTCATCTCCTTTGTCAACACCTTCTCTTTTATATACACTCTTTGTTTTAGTATGTTTTCTCTCTGTCTTTATGCGTAAGTTGATTAACTTGTCCTCTATTCTGATGAGTAAATTAACTACTGAGGCGAGTAGGAAATGAGCAAATTTTAATAAATTTAAATAAACTTTTTTAAATAATTTTAAATTCATACTTTTATAATTTCAAATGGGGATTACAAATCTTTGTTAAACCTAAAGCCAAAGCCTTCTTCATCATCTTTATCTTCAAAACCTACTGAGAAGTCTGGGTCTGAGTTTGTTTCGCTAACTACCCAAGTAGAACTTGACTCATTAAAAGCAAAGAGCTTCATAGCATTGTGCTGACTCATAAGAAACCCCATCTCTCCATATAGTTCCTCTAGCCTATCTGCGAACTCAGCATCATCGTCATACCGACGATATTCCTCTTTCATTAAATCAATCTTATGCTTAACGACACGAATGTCTGCTTCTACATTAGCAATCAAATCCTTCTGTATATCTGTTTGTCGCACGATGGCGTTTTGTCTATCTTCTTCTTTCATAATTAGTATCTTTTCATTGCACTACGACCTTTGGTTGGCACATAGTATTGTTTGTTTCTTTTGTAACTGTCAGCAGTCATAACTTGAATAGCTCCACCAGTCTTGTGGTCAAAGCACATCACGCCTTTATACTTCTGAGTGTTGCGAGGTTTTGGATTGTCTAAGCCTAGTATCTGTCTCACGATTGGGTCTTTCATTTTTTTCAATTTTTTTTAAATCTTTTTCTATCTTCTTTTTGTCCTCTTTACTTAAACTGTTTATCCAAGACTTGTCAACATCTTCTAAACTAATTGGGTCACGAAACATAGGTGTTGAGCCTATCATTTTATAAACGTAACCACTCTCTTTAAAATAAAGGGATTTTACGCTTGGTAATTCAAAGTAATCACTCATTTTCTTCTCCTTCTTTTTCTTTTTTGTCTTTGTTCCCACTCGTAGTATTCTCTATCGGCTCTCCGACATCTTCTACCAACATAATCGTCTCTATAATCTATCCACAAGAAAAGTATCCAACAAGCTAATGGAAATCCAATAAACCCCATAGCCATAATTATCAAACCTATCTTGGTATCTGCCCCCATTTTTTTTAAATTTTTTTAAATCCACAAAGGTTTATTTTTCTTCCAAGTTGCAAATGCTTTGTCATACTTGTAGTAGAGTCTATATTTGCCAACTTCGTCACACGATTCAAATGTAGGGTCTTGTCTGCACTTCATTGTATCGCTGATGGCAATAGCAAAAGGAGTTTGCTCTCCAATAGGGTTGGAAGATTTATCTACATTGTTAAAAGCCCAATGCAAAAAGTCAGCAGAGAAGTGTGGATTAAAACCTCTGTCAAGACGCTCTACTTCCATAGCTAATGAGTGTTTAAGTAGCCACACAAGATTGTCGATAGTTTCCCTAGCCCAAATTGAACAAGGATGCTTCCAATAAGAATACTTACGAGTCGTGCCATTTTTAGTCTTTGGTGCTTCCTCTAATACTTCGTGAGAGAAGCAGTTGGCGACCATTTGTGCTGACTCTAGCACCATCTTATTGCAATGTTGGTCGCACAACCACTTCGCTGATTGAATTGGGTCTTTGTCTATGCAGAATATATTCATAGATATAGCTTAACCTTTTCCCAATATGCGTCAAGCATTTTTTGTTTCCTATCGTCTTTGGGATTATCTACTCGTCTCCAAGCACTACCGCCACCATTCCATATAAAGGCTAGATGCTTGGCAGTTGGATTCTCAATACCCTTTATGTAATGATTGAAGATTGTAGATGCAATTATGTAAGACATAGAGCGATTGTATGCTACATCGTGTGGTAAATCCTCGCCAGTAATACGATTGTAGTCTGCAATCATAATAGGTCTAATCTGCAAGCAACCTAACGCATTTTCTTTTGTGTTTATAGCGTAAGGAAAGCGATTTGATTCCACATTTTCTATCGCATAAATGACATCTGTAATTGTGAGTGGTTCGGTGCTAACGAGTCTCCATTTCCCATCTACCTTATTCCAAACTGGATTAGCTTCAACCTTCTGAGAGCATTGCAAAATAAACAAAGCAAAAAGCCCAAAAGCTACAAGCCACCAAACTAAAAGTTTGCCCAACATTTCTAATACATCTTTAAGCATAATATTCTCTGTTATACATTATAGTCCAATTACCATTACCATCAAGTCCAACAACATTAAAATCAGCAAACTCAATCGCTTCCTCGTATTCCATATTGTGAGGCTTTTTGGTAAACACATCTACGATTTTTTGATAATCGTAAACTAAATATCCTTTGGTATCAACTCCCACGATAGCATCGTTGAGTCCATCTAACTTCATACAATCTTCTGCAAGGAACTCTTGCAATTCAATAGGTGCTTCTTCACTCTTTTCTTTTACCTCTGTTGTCATACAATTTTTCTTTTTCAATATAATTTTTATAACTTTCGGTTTTCATTTCATCTTCAAGTTTATCTTGAAGCCAATTTAGGAAACTGTTTTGTTTCTCTCCTATGTTTTCTACTCTTACTGATTCATCTACTTTGAGCATATTTTAGTGGTGTCTAATTCTAGTTAATATGGCAAGCACTTCTCTTTTGTGTGCCACTTCTTGTTTATGTAAAAGGTCGTCCACATCCATTGTAGGTAGGAATGATTGACCTTCGTTCAATTCTAGCCAATTTAATATCTCAGCTATCTTTTTCTCCACCCAGTCGATTTTCATATTCTTTTAAACTTAGGGTTTCTGTTTTAGTTTTAACAACAACTTCATACTCTCGTCCAGTTAGCGACTTCATTTGTCGCTTACAATCTTTAGCCCAAGCTAATGATTGAGGTATGCTAGAATCGTAAAAGTTTTGTTCCTCTTTCGTTTTTGTGTCTATGACACTATATCTGACTGACATTTTTTTTAAATTTAAATAAATTTTATAATGATTAGTTTTTGGGGAGAGGCAATGCACCTCTCCCCACGCTTTTAACTTCTAGTCGAGTGCTACTGCATCAACTATCTCTAAGGAATTTTTCGTTGGATTGACTCCAAAGTGTGTGGCTAACACATCTTCAAAAGCACCCATCGTAGTTTCAAACTTCTCAGCTTTTTTTCCTTGTAACTCGTAGACAGTCTTATCGCCATCTACCTCAATCGTAATTTGTTTTGGTTTACTCATCTTGATTAAATATCCAAATCATATAGATGATAAAATATATCAATAACACTATTCTTCATCTTCGTATTCCTCGTCATCATAATCTTCATCATAATCGTTATCCTTATTGTCTTGTCCAAACCCATTGGTATAGACTCCATAATAAGGCTCTTTAATCTCTGATTCGTCACGCTCAATTTCTTCAAGCACTTCATACTTGCAGACTCGTAGCTTCTGACACTCATCATCTTGAGGAACGCTTACTGCATCCCTTGGGTTGAAGCGAACCAATAATAGCTTGCCATCGCTCGCCCAATTATTCGCATAGTCGAATGAACCTATGTGTAAGCCGTGAGAGCAACCATTCTGACGATTATCGTCTACGCTCCTACGCTGAACTTCAATGGTATCGCCAACTTCGTTTTTGATTTGACCACGCTCATTAACTTCGCCTTGTAGGACGATAGTGTGAGTGTTGCCACTTTTTGACCAACCATCAGAGCAAACTCCCTTATATCCGATAACATAGCCATCATCATCAATAGGTAATGACTTGTAAGATAGGAAGTCATACAATTCCTCAACAGAATTGTTGCTTGGGTTGTCTAGCAGATTCTTCACGAATTTGATGAATGGACTACCTACTTTCATACCACTCTCAAGTAGCTCAAGTAATTTATCTACCACCTTGCCGTGAAGCTGATTGCTATTCCAATAAACTGCACCATTCTTTACAATTAGCTCTCCATCAGCAAATGCTTCTACTTGCTTACGGATGTCTAGGTAGTTGATTGCAGTTTCAAAATCCTCGTCCAACAATGCCTTCTTAAATGGGGCAAAGTTTGGATGTGAGGATTGCAGAGTATAAGGCTTACCTTCGTAAAGAAGTGTCGCAGTTTCCTCTGATGCTATATATGGATAATTTGCCATAATTCCTTTTTCCTTTGTTATAGTTTACACTTTAGTTAGACTTCTATACTAGCATTATTCACTTGATTGTCAAGCACTTTCGCCCAGTAATAGCAGTCTTTTTCTCCTTTTTTTCTATTCCAATATATTGCTCTAGCGATAGCACTAGGGACATTATACATTGTAGAAAATTCTATCCAATGATTCTCAATCTTTTGATACTCACTTAGATGTTTAGATTGGTCGAGTCCATAGGCTTGGAATAGGTGTGTGTCTGCACACATCACTTTTGCATCAAAGGTATATATCATCTCTAAGGCGAATGATACCTTTGCCAAGCCCAAGCCCAAGATTTCTTTTACAAGACCATCACGGAACTCTGACCAATTCTGATTTTTTTTAAATTTAAATAAATTTGGATTCTGCCAAAATTTTGTAGCGAACTCGCTGATAAACTTTGTGCGATTGTTATACATACCAACGCCACTTTCGATTAGCTTTTGCTTCAGCACATCGTCACGATTAAACCATTCGGTAAAGTCTTTGATGGCAAGGTAGCCTCGCATATTCGATTCATAAGATGTATGGACTGAGCAGAAGGCAAACAACCATCTTTGGAATACTTCCATATCGTTGGTGCATTTAAGTCTTTCCCATACAAGTGATGTGTCGATAACTTCATCTTCAGTAATTGAAGCAAAGAACTTTTCCACATCACGCTTGTCGCATTTTTGAATGTGAACACGATTCTTGTCGTCAAGGAAATTTAGTTGTTGAGCTTCCCTAGTCTCAGTATAAGTTAAAAAATCTAATTGCATAATAATATAAAATTAAAGGTTTGGTTGGCTAGGAGCAACCACACTCCTAGCCAACACTTTCTGATTACCTTACTACTAACCGATATAAGCTAACACATCGGAAATGTTTTGGGGTGAATATGCCGTTCTTTGTAGAGCATACTTCGCCATAGGATACGCTTTATCAAATGCAGTTTTCCTAGCTGATGATTCGCCACTTAGATTGCGAGACTTGAGTCGCTCAAGGACATACTGATGATTATAAGGAGATTTGTTAGCTTGAACCCTATTACCAACCCAATTCATATAAGAATTTAATAAATTTTTTAAATTTTCATTCATTGTATCTTTTGGGAACTTGTCCAAGTCGAACATAGTTTTTTGGCAGTAGTCACTAAACAAAGGATTTTCTTCGTAATACTGAACATACCTTGCAACCTTCTCATCCTCGAAAACTAAATCTTCGTAGACATCATCTAGGCAGACCCAATTCTTTTTAGCTTTGATTTTGCTAAGTTGATTTGAGCGAACTCCCCAAAGAGTATTCTCCTTTGTAAAATCAGCAATCTGATTCAGCCAAGAAGTTTTAAATTCGTATGGTCGCATTTCATCATCGTGCGAGTAACCATCGAAAGGTTTGAACTTAACCTTGTTAGCGTGATAACGAACATAATAATATGTTTGACTATCATCATCGAAGTCAGCTTCGGTATCAATACCCCACCACTCATCATTGTTCCAATATTCCTCGCTACCATATTGTTTGATAGGCTTACCAAACTTTAGAATATCCATAGCTGATAGAGACTTAACAGAACCCTTAGATTTTTGACGAGGGGTTAGTTTTCGCTCACACTCAGATAGCAACTTCACTTGTGGATGGTCGCAGTCTTTGACTCGTTGTATGCAATTACGCATATCCTTCGGAGTGATTAAAATAATCTTGCCACTCACACCTTTTTCATCTTCCCAATCGTGTAGGAACAAGCATCGTGCTTTAGGAGAACGAGGACTTGGTTCATCATCTATGATAAAGATTTTTTCTTCGCTTGGGTAATAATCACTACCCCACCTATTGTGAGAAAAGCTCAAGTTACCATTCTCCCTAGTTGTGATGTCCATTTTCTTTTCAATCCAACTGCTAGGGAACAAATCTCCATCGACATCCTTGAATTTGTCAGAGGATACAGATAGCTTTGCTCCGAACCTAGCTTTGTATGTTTGAAGGGCTTTGTGCATAATCTGACTAGCCTCATAGAAGTTTTTAGCATCCTCCATCTGAACGCTCAAATCTGCATTGAGCTTATCAAAGATTTTTTGTGATGCGTTTTCAAGAGCTTTCTCCACTTGTGGATTATACTCTAAAGTCTCACGACTATGGTGTAGTTTGAACTCGCCAATCTCAGCTTTGTAAACCATACCCTTTTGGAACATAGACCACTTATCACTTCTCTTTACAGTATATGGAATACCACCCATAAGAACATAAGGCTCATCGCCATAGTGAGATAAATCTTCCCAATAACGATTCTCTGCATACAAATCAAAAATTTCGTTTGATTCTTCTGCTTTGCCATAATTTTTATCGCCCCAACTTTCATTGAGTAGGTTGATTGCATCCTTGCGATACCAAAAGGTTTTTAAAAAAGTTTTTAAAAATTTTGAAATATCATCTTTTTTGATGCCGACTTGAACGTAGATGCCATCGGACTCGCCACTTGGCTCACTCTCAATCTGCGATACGATTGTATCATCGTTTTCATCTACACGAATAATATACGAGTGCTTGTGTCCTTTATGAACAGAGCGAACAATAAATGAATCGGTGTATGATAGAGGTGCGAATCGCCCAATGCCGAAACCACCGATAACCTCGTTGGTGTCACGCTTGGTTGACTTGCCATACTTAGTATAAAGACCAAGCATATCTTCCTCGCTCAAACCGCACCCATAATCTCGCACGATAAAGTTTGGTTCAATCCGAGTCGGTAGTTGAATGTCTACCTTTTTACTTTTCGTAACATCAAGTGCATTAGCAACGATTTCACGGATAGTAGCCAACAGAGGATTAGAATAGTTATTCCTCAACAGAGAAGCTATGTAACGCATATCTTCTTGGTCAATCGAACAAGACTTTTGCTTCGCAATGCCTTGGGACTTTATGTTTTTGTTTTTGGTTTCGATAATCATAAGACCTCACATTATGCCATAGATTATATGTATGTCAACATCATAACGCAAAAAAAATCGCCCCACGATTGAGGCGATTTCGTAAGTTGTTAAAAAACAACCATTTATGTGTATAAAAAAAATTTACTTTTTTCCGATAAGTTTGCCAAGCAACTCTTTAGTTTTAGCGAAAAGACAAACTTTTTTGCCGACAAAGTATCCTACAAAGAATACAACTAAAAAACTAACAATGTCCATTTTTTTAAATTTTTTTAAATTTTACTTTCCACTCTTTTTAGGAGTGCGTTTCTTAACTGCTTTTTTAGTAGGTGTCTTTTTGGTAGCCTTCTTCTTTGGAGCTTTACCACCGACCCACGCTTCATTCTTGGCAGTCTTTGGATTGTCTTTTACATATCTACCACTCTTGGTTCTAGCTCGCTTCGGCTTACTAGATGATGATGTCTTATTTGGCTCGCAACACTTCGGTGACGATTTACCCTTTTTAAGTCCGACAATAGTCAGAACAACAATCAACAAGACAATATATGTCGTTGGACTTGAAACCAAAGTCTGAAAAAGACTTGGTTCGTTAATAATTACTTCTTCCATAATATACTTATTTGCGTTTTTATTTATTAGCGAGCGATTTTAGACTTCGTTAGAGTCCTTATGTTTATCTGAGATATGACGCTCTTCAATTAGAATCTTTAACTTTGTGTTAAGTCTAATCATATCTTTATCAAGTGTTTGTATTTGCTTCTTCAGCTTTCCCAATGAAGCTCCTACTTGACCCAATGCAGGATTTACTTTTGTTGTAATCCATCTCCAGATGTGCCATACGAAAAATCCGAGTCCGATAATAGCAATTAACGAAAACCCAAACTTACTGACTACATCTGCCCAATGTTGAAATTCGTGTCCACTCATAATATCTTATTTGGCTTATACTAAGTCGAAAAGTGATTTTGTCAAATTAATCGTCTCGACAATCTTCTTTTCCCTCGCTCGCGGCAATTCTATTTAAGTTTGGTTGGCAACCAAAAGCACAAGAAAATAGAGCATCAATCTTAACAATATCATTGTTCATTATATCTATTTGGTTCTCTAATGCTAGTAAAGCATTTGAAATGCCACTAATTCTGTCGGTGACTTGAGTCAGCATAAATTTTAAAATAATAAATAAAAAGCAACCAACTGCTAATGCTGATGCGATTGGTATGCCTACTTGTTCTACAAAGTTTAATATATCTCCTACCATAATGTCTTATTTACACTTATTTAACCTTTTCTACCCCCAGGAGTGAAGTAGAAACCAATTATTGCTCCCAAAGTGGTGATTGCGACAAGAGAGATGTGTCCAGTAGTGATGGTGGAGGTGATGTCCGTTCCACTTGGGAAGGTGATAAGTCCCCAGAGAATTTCGGTTGCTTCTTTATTTTCTGGCGGTGTGAAGGTAACGAGGGTTGTGTTGGGGAATAGAGTGCAGAGGATGGAGATGATTGCGAAGTTGAGCATCCCCATAAAAGCAATAAGACGACGAGTAGCCCTAGTAAACATCCCAGTATCTTTATCGGTTTCGCCCACAAGTAGCTTTTGAAACTCATTGTCCATACCACGGATTTGCATATCTCTAATAAGTTCCCTGCGTTCTTTCGCAGCTTTAGCCTCTGAAATGCCTTGAAAAATACCTCCGACAATTTTAAGCATACTGCCCATGCCAGTCGCCCCCAGTGTGGATAATAACATCGTGATAAGTCCAAACATACCTTCATTTACACTATAATACGCTTATTTGCAAAAAATTAAATTATAAAGCGTTTTTTGGGGTAAATTTTATGCCCATTCGACCTACGTTAGCGTCCTTATCACTGCACCAACCTTCATATTCAATGTGGTTTTCGGCATGAATTGTTCTATATATTTGATAAAAAAACTTTTCGTCGCCCAACATTAGACAATGATGCTCTTTATCTACAGATACGAGAGAGCCTTCTCCCTTGAATTGTTCAAATGCACGAAGTCCGTGATTAGTTCCTAATACTTCTATTTGCCCTTTCATAATTCAATTTACACTATTCTTTTTATATTTTTTTAAAATCCAACTACTGCTATTCTTTTTATCTTCGCCACCAACACCAAACACAAATTCGACATCGTCAAAAATCATCTCTGGAATATTGTCGCTTGTTCTGTCGCCACCATTTGCAAAGATTATTTGAGCAAATGGAAAAAGCATCCTAACATTTTTTATCGCTTCAATTGCTGTATCGTCTTGGTCGTTAAATAAAATACAGCCATCTACATATCTAATCGCAGATAATATTTGATGTCGTTCTTTAGAGTGTAGTGGGTCAAACCCACCAGTCACTAAAACTATTTTTTCCACGTTAAAAATGTATCAAGAATAGCCGTTATTAAATAACTTGTCTGCATATTCTTTTTGTTTTGCAATAACATCTTCAGGTTTGTTCACCCTTTTACGGGCTCTTTTTCGTGCTTCAGATAAAGAATCTGCAGAATTGATACCCAAACTTTCAGCTAAGAGAATAAGCGTAACTAACATATCTCCAAGGCTTTCATTGACTTTTGATGCCGCATTTAAATCGCCCTCCTCAATAAGTTTTAGAGCATACAGCGTAGAGTTAGATGAATCTGCAAGATCAAAACCCAAAGTTTTAAGCCTGCAATTTACATCATTAAGGTCTGCTGTTTTTTTTGATATTTCGTCGATTGAATTTAACTCTGCGAGTATTCCTCCACTTTTAGCCCACTTAACAACTTCTTTTGTTAAGTTTTCGTATTTTCTATTTTTTATTTTATCTTTGCACAACTGTATTTTGTTTTTTATATATTTCATAATTTATATTTTTTCCATAGGTTAAATGATTCTTGGAAATAATTTGGGACTAAAGAAACGTCACCAAAAAGCCAAGGTTTTTGAGGTCCATTGTAATGAATTATTTTGGCATTCCAAAAATTCTTTCTTGATCTAGCTTCATATTCTTTGTTGTGCCAACCATAGTCAAGCGCGTTCCACATTGGATCGATAAAGTCGATTTGATTGTAAAAAATCATATTAAGTATGCTCTGGTCATTGTGTCGAAATAAAGCTCCATATTTATTTATTTCTATGAAAAAATTAGCCCTAGATTTTAGTTCTAAATTTTCTCTATATTTTTTTAAGTCTAAACAAAAAACGCCCGCATTAAAACTTCTTAAAGAAAAATTATAATCAGTGCTCATTATTTGGTCATAAATTTTTTGTTTAACAGAATCCTTTCCTATATACCTATAATATGTATATTTAAAATTATGACGAAATTCATTTAAATAAAAATGAGGTGGTTTTTGATCTTTCATGGAGAGAAATCTTATTTCATTTCCCAAGGTTTTTTCAGATCTACAAGCGGATATAGTAGCAAATTCGTCCACCGAATCAAAAAGATCAGATATACTGCCCTTTACTATTAAGTCTAAATCTAAATAAAGAATTTTATCATTTACTTCTGACCAAATTAAATCTAAATCAAATCTACACAAAACAGAGGAAGTTTGTATGTGGCTAGCTGATTTACGAAAATCATAAAATTTTTCATATTTGCTTGTGAGTTCTGGAAATTCTGAAGGCACATGTTTTAAATAAAATGTATTATTGGGGAAGTGTAACTTAGCGGATCTTAACAGGTGAGGTATAGATTCCTCACTTCCAAAATAAGTTATGTAAAACTCTATAGAATTTGCTATAAACTGTTTCTCATTCTTCAGAATACTGTTCGTAACTGTAAGAAATTGGTGATAAAAAGAATCGTCAAATATGTAAACGATTTTTCTGTTTTTTAGTCTTTGCATTTTGTGTTAAATAATAAATTAAATTTTTTGATAGTCAAGATAAATTTACATTAATAATTGTTTATTTCACTAAGTATTTTTTGAACTTCAACTTGGTATTTTTCTTCGCTTCCCCATAGATCGTTTTCAACATTATATTGAAAATATTTTTCTTTATTTGGTAGTATCTCGGTTTCAATGTAACTGTCCCAGTCTGAATCGGTTTCATCAATATTATTAAATCTCCTTAGATTTGATGCTCTTGAGTTTTTATAATCTCGTTTGAGATGAACAATCAATACATCTTTTTTAAGCAAGTAAGATTTTACTTTATCAAAATCATCATCCACATATACGGGAAAAATTTTGTGCAACAAAACTATTTGATTTACGGACGATAATTTAGTAATTCGTTTTTTTAGATTTATGAGGTAATCTTTTAATGACGAACATTTACTATGAAATTTTGCATCGTTTATTTTTTTTCCATAAAGCGACTTAGCGAGATTTATTATGTTTTTTTGTTTTTCAGGATCAGCGTAGTCGATGAACCATTTTAATGAATAATCAAATTTGTATTGAAGTTTATTATTATTTAAATTAAATTTATTATTTTTTTTAAAATTTAAATCGAATATTGCGTTTTCGTGTTTTGCACAAAATTGAAACTCTGAAAAAGAAATGTCGTCTAAAAATAAAGAGCCGAACAGTTCTTCTACATTTACTAAATTAGTGGTTGCAGAGTTTCTTATTTGATCGCAAAAATAGCTTGTTCCCATTCCGTGATTTGAAACTACGGCTAAGAAATTATATTCATCATTCATTTCTCAAATTTATATTCAAAATGCTCAATGTCTTTCGCAAAAACTTCTGCAACAATTTGTTTTGTTTCGTCGTCATAGTATTCGATATAGTGCTTGTGTGTTGTTTTATTTATGTATGGAAGTTCTTGATGTGGAATTCCTATTCTATCGCAAACAACATTGAAGTCTGATTGAAGGTTTTTTAAATCTTTTTTTATTAATAAAATCTTTAAACGAAATATTTGAAGTATTTCTTCTTGGACTTCTATCGACTTGTTGACAAAAAAAATACCAAGACAATACTCGATGCCAAGGATTTCTTACGAAAGCAAATTTATAATAATCATCAAATTCAGGATGATTATCCTGTAATTCTGGGCACGAGGTATGTTTTGAATATAAATAATTATTAGGATTTTTAGGAGCTATATCTCCAACTATTTTGTTATCATCTTTAATATTTTTAAGCGTATCAAATATTGATGTGCATCCAGTTTTTGGATTTGCAATAAATACAAATTTGTATTTTGGCGATATTATCATTGTTTAAATTCTAAAACCTTTTTTAAACTATCCATACTGAAGGGAAGATTATTTTCTTTACAAGCTGTAAAGGGTATATAACTCTCGCCAGTAAGAAAGCCATGCCCATCTTTGTTTTTTATTTTAAACATTTTTTCCATTTTTTTGTTTTCTGTTTCGTAATCCGCGTTTTGGATTGAATCTTCCATAAATTTTTCAAGTTTCTTATTTAAAGTATTTTTCCAATAATTTTTATCCAAACAGTCTTCATAAAAAATAGTTAAGCAATTTTCATGATACGCATTTAATGTTTTAAAATAAACTTCTTTAATTACATTCATGTTGTGTGCGTTCCAATAAATATCATTCCAGCTTAATTTTATTTTTTTTTCTTTTTCTGAAAGGTCATTAATTCTTTGTTTATAAAAATCATTATTGTGATATATACCAGTTACTTGTGCAATGAAGTTGCTAATTGATTGAGAGACGCTGTCTCTACGAACAAAATGAATAACTGGATATTTTAATATTGAGTGCAAACTACATTGATTATACATGATATTAACGAACTCGTTATCATTTAATGAATCATAAACTTCCTTATAAAAATAGTTTGTTTTTCTTATGATTTTATTTGAGTGATTCACTGCAAAAGCTTCTAGCGCAGTAAGTTGCGACAATTCATCTGCACTTGTAATGTAGTTTGGTTTATCCAAACAGTGGTGATTAAGGTTTTTTTTATCTATGAAAGTTTTATCACCAATTTCCTCCCACCAATTTATGTTAGTTTCTTCAGAAACATCCCAACGACCAAACATGCCCCCGATTTTTTCACAAAACCATGTTGTTCCGCTTCTTTGAGACGATAGTATAAAAAACTTCTTCATCAAATGCTATTTCTTCCATATTTGATGTGGCATCTCTAGAATGTCTGACATTTTTACAATAGAGATTAAATCTTTGCGACCCTCTCTTTGATAGCCTTTATATAATGCATCTTTGCTATTTGTAACTTTCTTACTCAAATCGCATTTGACTTGGCACATACCTAATAAATAATTTCTTTTTACTAAAACAAAATCATTGTTACGCTCGAAAGCAATGACATCAGTTTGACCGCGAAGCCAACCGTCTCTGCCTTGCACATTTAAGAACTCTACCCAGACTAATTCGTCTTGTTCGCTTGAATCGGAACGGCTGATTCTTTTTTTAGCTTTTACATCTATAGTGCCAAAGTTAGAAAAATAATCGATATGTCTGAATTGTTCTTCTCTATTTGCCTTGCGATAGTTCGGATCTCGTTGACGCAAAAGCGGGGCAAACGCTTTTTCAATTCGTTGCCCACGGTTCCAACTGTTACTATTTTTCCATTTACTCATTGTTTTAGTTTGATTTGACTAAGCCCATTAATATTAATACTAAAAACAGTCCTCCAACAATATACAATAACATTGATTGCCAGAAGTCTTTGTTCTTCCAGAATGTCATTGAGCCATAAGAGGCGCTCTGACTCAACGCTACTCTATTATTTTTCTTTGACAAAAAGCCCATCTACCATTTTACCTTTGCGATCTTTTATTTCCTCATAAGCATCCTCTAAACAAGATACAGATTCAAGTCCAACGATTTCAGCCAATAAAATAATTGTTACCAGCATATCTCCGATACCATCTGCAACTTCTAAAATAGACTCTTCTCCTTGTTCTAGTCGTTTTAAAGCATCAAGAGTTTCGTCAAGTTCTTCTTGTGTTTTGCTTATTTGCTTAATAGGATCTGAGTTTTCAAGGATTTTGCGATCCTCTGCCCACTTAATTACTTTTGATTCTAGTTCTTCGTATTTCATGTTAAGGTTTTCCAAATCTTGTAAAATCTCCCATACCATCATAATCAATGGCTGGTAATTTTTTCTTGGGTTCTTTCCTTTCTGTTTCCTTTGTATTTTTTTTATTTTTATTAAATATTTTTTTCAATATTTTTTTCATCAACTATATTATTATGCGAAAAACCGATAAGTCAAGTAAAAAGTTAAGTGTAAAATGTTATATGCCAAAAAAGCTCTCAAAATCAGAAGCAGAAAGAATTATTAAAAAATTCTGTAAGCCTCCATATGACCCAGATGAAGCCAAATTAAAAGAGGCTATGTGGGTAATTTTAAAGGAAGATGGGGGAAAAAGCTTTGAATTTGACACTGAAGAAGAGGAAGAAAAGCAAAAAATTACTAAAAATAAGCCTGGAGTTGGCTCTCTAACAAAAGAAGCTAGTCAGACTGCATCTTCAGCAGGTGGAGGTGTATTAGAGGGGGCTGGACAGTATGTGGGACAAGTTGTCAGTAATGTTCAAGCTCTTGGTGCGGCTGGGACATTGGCTATGGGTTCAGCAACTTATTTCCAAGCTGATACTGTTGTAGAAACGACAGAAGAAGTTACAGAAATAGTTAGAAAAGTCGAAGTAGATTATGGACAGACTTTTGCTAATTACTTTGTAGAAAACACAGCATATTTCATAGACAGCATACCAATTATTGAAAAGATACCAGTCGTAAACAAAGCATTAGCATCAGCTTCTGAGAGTTTACTAGAAGTAGCAGATGAGATGGAAACAGTCGAAGAGAAACAAGAAAGAATAGAAGCGGAAGAAGCGGCAGAACAAGCAGAGGCAGAAGCTAAAGCAGAGGCGGAAGCTGCTGAACAAGCTGAAGCAGAGGCAGAAAAGGAAGCTGCGAAGGAGGAAGCTAAACAAGAAAGAGAGGCGAAGAAACAAGAAAGAGAAGCGAAAAGAGAAAAAGAGGCTGAAGAAGAAGCTGAAGAAGAAGCTGAAGAATCTGAGGAAACTGAAGTAGAAGAAAGCGAGCCCGAAGAGGCTGAAGAATCTGAAGAGAGCGAAGAATCTGAGGAGTCAGAGCCAGAGTCAGAGGAAGCTGAAGAAAGCGAATCTGACGATACAGAAGCAGAGGAGAGCGATACGCAAGAGACTGAGTCAGAAGAAGCAGAGCCCGAAACTGAAGAAACAGAAGTAGAGGCTGAAGCGGAAGCAGAGACGGAAGCAGAAGCTGAAATGGAAGCAGAAAGCACTTCAGAAACAGCGGAGGCAGAAGATACGTCAATAGACGAAATAGACCCAATTAAACCACACTCAGACATAGAAAGCGATGACGCTGGAGAAATATTTGACTCTGATCTCGTAATTACGCCAGATGATGGCATGGTGGTGTCACCAGCAAACCAAGAAAAAACAACAAACCCATGATACAAGAAATATTAGAACTAACCAAAGGAAGCTTACTAAAGATAGGATTAGCTACCATAGGCATCTTATCAATTATTTTACATATACTACCAAAAGGCGAAAAGAAAGCTGGATTTTTTGGTTTTATAGGAGATGCAATAAACTTTATTAAAAATATATTTAAAAAATGAAAAAATTACTACTACTACTAACCACACTCGCAGTGATGGCTGTTTACGCAAGCACCCCACCACTTATTCAAATAAATCCTACGTCTTTAACCTTACAAGATTTTTCTTTAGGTAAAGATTTAAATTATACAAGACCAGATGCAGATTCTGGTTATGATAATGAAGAATATTTTTATAACATAGCTAGTTTTACGGTTGACACAGCTGGAAGTTACAATGTTGTAAATACTATATTTAACGCTAATTATGTAGGAGTTGATAGGACATTTGAGAACGAAACAGACCTTTTACCAAATGGGACTCCAGCTTGGATGGCAGATACAATGATATATGTTTACGACGAGCCTTTTAGTCCTTCTACTCCAAGAAACCCTTTGTTTTTTGCCGACAATGACGACAATCAAGATTATGAAGGAACAAGTGAGTGGGGAGACTTATTATTTAACTTAACAGCAGATTTAGTTACAGATACGACATACTATGGAGTTATTACCACCTACGACCCTAAAGTTGCTGGTGATGGATGGATGGCAATAAGTGGCCCTGGTGCTGTTACTTTAAATATGGGTATTATACCAGAACCCTCGTCTTATGCTTTACTTCTAGGATGTATCGCTTTTGTGTATGTCGCAATAGGACAAAGAAAAATTTAATCAAGCAGCTTTTCTCTTGCTTTCGCGCCAGTCTCTAGCATGATTGTTTTCCCAAGATTCTTGGGCGCTTTTCATGCCAATATCATAGCCGACTTTTTCTGATTCGAGCCATTTGTGTTTTAATATTTCTAATTCTTCGGCTTTTTGCAGAGCAACCTCATATGCTATATTTAATCCATTTATAGCCTTACTTATCTTATTTTTATAATAAGGATTAGTATAAAGAAGAAGCGCAGAGAATAGTCCACCTAAAGCGAACAAGGTACTTGTGTATGCTAGTATTTCCATAACGCACTATATTACAGTAAGAATCGTGCCAATGTGAAACATTAATTAATGTTTTTTAGATTGTTTTCTTTCCTCTAAATTTCTTTTAATTGCTGAGTCTATTTTAGGTGTGACTTTGCGTCCTACATGCTCATTGTAAACCATTTCGCCATGTGAACGACCATACAGTTTGCCCACGCCACCTCTAAATTGTGTCCTACCTTTTAATAATCTTTTAGCCATCGTTAGAAAAAGTTTCGTAAATTATAAATTCTGGTTGATTTGTTTTATTTTTGTATTTGTTTGGGAAAACTGTAACTGGAGTTCTCTTGCCATTGATTACAACATATCCAGCTAAATACTTGCCATTTTTGCTCTCTCTTTTCCAAAAAGCTCCTCTTTGTTGCTCAGTCCAATTCCCCATATTTGTTCATAATAATCAAATTATTACATAAGTCAAGTTAAAATTCTAACAAATAGTAGTTTTTTTGCTGTAAAGTTACCGACCTAGGATTTAAAAATTTTTTAGATAATTTCAACCAACGATTGTAATCTTTTCTATTAGCTATTGTTGCGAACATTTTTTTGTATCCATGTCGAGTTTTAACATCCCGTATGTGATCCCTGAATAATTTAACATAAGATGGCGACATATTAACATCTGGCGCTTTTAAAAAGAATTCAAGAAAGCAAGCGTCTGATTGAATCGGTTTAAAACAAACAAAACCAATTTTTTTTTCATCATCTTCTACTATGTAACATTTTTTATTAGGCACAATTAAAGTTTTTAAATATTTAGCGCAGGCTACCCTTTTATTTCTCACGCTTTTGCCACAAATTGGTGCGACATCCATTTTTATATCTTTCTGGACACCAACCAAACTATTCAAAACAAATTCATAATCTTTTATGGTATATTCTCTAATCATTGAACATTATTATTGTTTTGTTAAAATGTGATTTTTTTATGATTTTAGGTTTAAATATTCTTATAACAAAGCTTTTGTAAGAATCAAATTTAAATCTTGGGCCAAGAGCGCACAACACTATGCTCCTTTTAAAGTCTTTCTTGGCTTCTTTGAACACTTCTAATAACAAAGCTTTCATTTTAAATGAAAATGGCTTTTTGGGGTCTTTACAGACTATCTGGAGGTCAATACCATCTGATCGATAAACGCTTTCGCTAAAGCAAGCAAATCCAAAAATTTCTCCTTCACACAACCCTATATACGTTTGATTTTTAGATACAAGTTTTTTCAATTCTGACATCAAAAAAATATTAGTAAAGTTATCGCTTTGATCTTTGGTAAGATTATAGAAAGTTTCTATTTTAATTGCTTCTTGAAATTTTAAAAAAATTTTAAATATTTCATTGAAGTCTGTTTTTTTGAATTTACGATAAGAATAATTCATGTGTAATATAGAACATGGGAAAAGGTATATCAACAAATATAGCTTCTGAGATTTTAAACACAGAGCCTACAGCTTTGTTAGATTTGTTTGCTTTATATTACAACTATCAAAATGATTCTCAAGCGGTAATTTATTTTCATGGTGGGACAAACGGGATATCCAGCCCGATTATTTTTGATGGACAAGAATATTTGTCAATACCAGTGGAATCCGAGGGTTTTGAGGTATTAGGAGATCAAAAATTACCAAGACCAAAAATTAGAATTTCTAACGCTGGTCTATACGTGTCCTCTTTACTGAGAAAATACAATAATTTAAATGGTGCAAAATTAATTAGAAGAAGGACGTTTGTTAAATTTTTAGACGATGTTAATTTTCCAAATAACAAAAATCCTTGGGGCTTAGCAGATCCAACGTCAAAATTAATGGACGAAAAGTTCTTTGTATCTAGGAAAATAATAGAAAATAAAATAGCTGTAGAATTTGAATTAGCATCAAGCCTTGAATTAGAAAATGTTAATATACCAGCTAGAGAAGTATCATCAAGATATTGCAACTGGATTTATAGAGGTTATGGATGTAGATATGGCTATAGATCAAACTCACTAACTGATGGTTTTGATAGACCAGTAGCCAATATTAGAGATGCTTTATTTGTAGTGCCTGATACTGGTAACCCTGGCACTTTTAAACTTAATCCAGACGTATTCCCTATAGCCAAGGCTAGCAAAGGCAACATTCATAGTGGTATTGCAGGAGACGGTGTTTTAGTAAACAGCGGACGTTGGGAAACAGGACTCTCATACAATGTAGGCGATTATGTTTTTACAGTAAGTGACAGAGTAAGAAATGCGCAGGGATTTACTGCTAATTATTTTCAAAATCATCCCGTGTATTATGTTTGTAAGTCAGGGCACTCTAATTCTAGCGATACTACAAGACCTGAAAAAAGAGATGACCTTTGGGTAAAAGACGAATGCTCAAAAAAAATAGGAGCTTGTCATCATACAGACAGGCTAAAAAAGAGGTCTGCGGATTTATTGTGTTAGATAATGAAGATTTTGATTTCGTCCAAGTAGAAAACCTAGCAGAAGACAAAGAATCAGAATTTTTTATTTCTGCTAAAACATTTTTACATACTAAAGAAAACCACAACGTGGTAGCGGTCTTTCATTCTCATCCTTCTGGCGACGAAAACCCAAGTGATTTTGATAAGAATTGTTCAGAAGCGGCCTGTTATCCATTTGTAATTTTTTCCAATAATACACAAAAATTTAGCACATACACACCAGAATATTTAGAAACTGAAAAAGAAGTTATAGAAAAACTGGAGGCAGAGCTATGCAAATAGTGTTACATGGTTTGCTATCTCATCTTTTTGAAAAAAAAGTACAACTACACATTAAAATTGAAAAACATTCAATTGTAGATTTTTTAAATTGTAGGCACCCGAATTTTAAAACATCTTTAAAGAAGATGGCTGAAGCGGGAAATTTTTATGAAATCGTTGAGTCCTCTGGTAATTTTCATATTGTTCCTTTAGTGGGAGGAACTATTGGAGCAGTTGTAGCAGCTGTAACATCTCAGGTAGCTCAACAATTTGTAGTTGGGGCAATAACAAATGTAGCCGTTGCTGGTTTACAGCATCTCATGTCTCCACAAGAAGAGGACTCTTTTGAAGGATTAGAAGACGCTGTTGTTTTGCAAAGCACAAGATTTCAAGGTTTACAAAATGTTGCAGCTCAGGGCGATAAAGTTCCTGTTGGATATGGCAGGTTGAAAATTGGTAGCCAAATAATAAATCAATACTCTGAAAATGTAAACGTAGATAATAGCAATAATATATCAGAAATTAAAGACGTTTATGGCGAGAGTCGGTATGTTCCTGGCGTAGATACAGAATCGCTTGACGAATATTTAAATGTAACTGATATCCAAGACTACTATAGATTTACAAACGACAGATTATATGAGAGTTTTTACGAATCGACTGATGGAGGCAATGCAATAGGTGGTGTTGTAGACGTTACAGATTTTGATACTGGATTGCCACAAATTACTTCTTCTACAGCTGCACAAGTAGTTTCAGTAGGTGGGATATTCCAGTATACAATTACTGCAAGCAGATCTCCTACTAGTTTTTTAGCCACTGGTCCACTAGATAACT
>LULV01000338.1_pt1 | contig 22677 bp, 26 predicted proteins | sample 728081 | NCBI WGS metagenome assembly LULV01 (sample SAMN03860280, study PRJNA289734) | marine metagenome | biome: seawater column; feature: ocean; material: water; isolation source: Red Sea water column Station 108 - depth 25m | place: Saudi Arabia: Red Sea | collected 2011-10-15 | depth 25 m | reverse complement strand
GGACGCGCAATGAAAGTCAGCCATGTCAGCGAAGCCTATCACGACATCGTGACCGCCGCGGTCGCCGAGGCCGAACGACACACCGATGGCGAGATCGTCACGGTGATCGCCGCGCAGTCGAACGACTATGACGATGTCGCGCTCGTCTGGGCGAGCGTCATCGCCTTTATCGCCATGTCGGTGATCGCGCTTTTTCCCGATTTCTATCAGGGTCTCTACTACCGGCTGAGCGGCGGCTGGGGGCATGAATTGACCGCCAATCAATGGCTCGGAACCGTCATCGCGGCCGGGGTGCTCAAATGGATCGGCGTCTGGCTGGTCCTGCTGTGGCGTCCGCTGCGCCTGTGGCTGACGCCACGCGCGATCCGCGCCGCGCGCGTCCGCGCCCGCGCCATCGACCTGTTCAAGGTCGGGACCGAGGCGAAGACGATGGGCCGCACGGGCATCCTGCTCTATGTCAGCCTGCGCGAACATCGCGCCGACATCGTCGCCGACGAAGCGATCGCCGCCAAGGTCGCGCCCTCGATTTGGGGCGAAGCGATGGAGGCGCTGATCGACGAGGTGCGCGCCGGTCGCCCCGGCCACGGCATGGCCGAGGCGGTCCGCCGCATGGGTATCGTGCTGGCCGAACATTTCCCGAAGAGCGACGGCAACCCCAACGAGCTGCCCGACCGGCTGATCGAGCTTTGATCCTTACCCTTTCGCCGACGGAGACGATATGACCCGCCCCGCAGCCGGCACGCCCGTCGAAACGCGCTGGGAAGGCCGCTTCATCACGGTGAAACAGCAAGGCAATTGGGAATATGTGTCGCGGTCGCGCGGCATTCACGCCGCGGTGATCCTGGCGATCGACGAGGACGCCGACGGGCGGCACATCCTGCTGGTCGAACAATATCGCGTCCCGCTCGGCAAATATTGCCTCGAACTGCCCGCGGGGCTTGTCGGGGACGACAGCGCGGGCGAGGCGCCCGAGCTTGCCGCGGTGCGCGAACTCGAAGAGGAAACGGGCTACCGCGCGGCCGACTGGCTGACCGTCGGCGAATTCTACAGCTCGCCCGGCATGGTCAGCGAAAGCTTCACCCTGCTCCGCGCGACCGGGCTGACCAAGGTCGGCGAAGGCGGCGGTGTCGATGGCGAGGACATCATCGTCCACCGCGTCCCGCTGCCCGAAATCGCCGCCTTTATCGCCGCAAAGCGCGCCGAAGGCTGCGGTATCGACGTGCGCGTCGCGATGCTGCTCGCGGGCGGGCTGCTCGCGCTGTCCTGACGGTCAGCGCGCGCCGAAGCGCCAGCGCAGCAACGGCCGTGCGAGCAATATCCCCGCGAGGAAGCCGCCGACATGCGCCCAGATCGCGACCAGGCCGAATCCCGCGCCGCCCGCAAAGCCGATCAGGACCTGCACCCCGATCCATGCTGCCGCCAGCCACAGTGCGCGCACCCAATGCGCCGGAATCGGTCCCAGCGCCTGCGTCTCGGAGCGGCTGAAAATCAGCGCGAACACCGCGATCAGCGCCGAAATCGCGCCCGAGGCGCCGATCATCGGCACCGGCGATTGCGGGTCGGCCAGATATTGCGCGAAGGCCCCGGCATAGGCGCCGGCGACGAGCAATACCGCCATCGCCTTCGACCCCAGCGGTGCTTCGAGCTGGCGGCCGATGAACAGCAAGACGACCAGATTGAACACCAGGTGCAGGACGCCGCCGTGCAGAAAGGCGGAGGTCAGCGGAGTGAGCGCGAAGGGCACGAAAAAGCCTGGCGCCGCAATCGGCTCCATCGAAAAGCGCGCGGGAATGAAGCCCGCGCGCACGATCGCTTCGACCTGATAGCCGCTGATCGACAGCAGGATAAAGATCACCGCGCATAGCACGGAAACTCTCGTGACCAGCGGTGCGTCCTGCGGTTTCATTTCGGCGCGATCGTCAGATGAATTCGATCTTCGTGACGAGATAATATTTGTCGCCCGCCGGAACGGTGACTTCGATCTCGTCATCGACCTTGCGGCCGATCAGCGCGCGGCCGAGCGGCGAATTATAGCTGATCTTGCCGACCTTGGCGTCGGCCTCGGCCTGCCCCACGATCTGATATTTGACCGGCTTGTCGTCCTCGTCGGCGAGCGTCACCGTCGCACCGAATACGATGCGGTCGCCCGACAGCGTCGTCGGGTCGATGACCTGCGCACGCGACAGCTTGTCCTCCAGATCGCCGATGGTCGCTTCGACCTGGCCTTGGCGTTCCTTCGCGGCGTGATATTCGGCATTTTCCGAAAGGTCGCCATGCGCGCGCGCTTCCTCGATCGCATCGACGATGAGGGGGCGTTCGGCTTTGAGAGTGGCGAGCTGTGCGCTCAGCTTCTCATAGCCTTCCTGCAGCATCGGAACCTTTTCAACGCTTGCCATTATCCTGTTGTCCTTCGTCAATAATCCACCGCCAGCGAAACTTCGCCGGGGCGGCTGAGCCGCTGTTTCCGTCAATGTAGGGAGATGAAGCGGTCCCTCAATAATAGTCTTGAAGCGGCTTTACTTCAAGAGAGTGCGAGCGCAGCGCGCCAATCGCATGGGTTGCGGCATCGCTGCCCGCCGCCGTCGTATAATAGGCGACGTCGGCCGCGAGCGCCGAGGCGCGGATCGACTGCGAGTCCTGAAGCGACTGCCAACCCTCGGTCGTGTTGAAGATCAACTGCACATCGCCGTCCTTGATCCGGTCGACGATGTGCGGGCGCCCTTCGGCGACCTTGTTCACCCGTTCGACGTCGATGCCCTGCCCCGCCAGATAGTCGGCGGTGCCGCCGGTCGCGATCACCTGCCACCCCCAGGCGGCGAGCTGCTTCACCGACGCGACGATGCGCGGCTTGTCGCTGTCCTTCACCGACACGAAGAGCCGCCCGTCGGTCGGCAGGCGGTCGCCCGCACCGAGCTGCGCCTTGGCGAAAGCGAGGTTGAAATCGCTATCGATTCCCATGACTTCGCCGGTGGACTTCATTTCAGGCGACAATACCGGATCGGTGCCGGGGAAGCGCGCGAAGGGGAAGACCGCTTCCTTGACCGCGACATGGTCGATGTCGCGGTTGATCTTCGGCAGATCGGCAAGGCGTTCGCCCGCCATCACTCGCGCCGCGATCTTGGCGATCGGCGAACCCACCGCCTTGGCGACAAAGGGCACGGTGCGGCTCGCGCGCGGGTTGACCTCGATCAGATAGACCTCACCATCCTTCACCGCATATTGCACGTTCATCAGCCCGCGGACGTTGAGGGCGTGCGCCAGTGCGTCGGTCTGCCGCTCGATTTCGGCAACGATGTCGGCGGGCAGACTGTACGGCGGGATCGAACAGGCGCTGTCGCCCGAATGGACGCCCGCTTCCTCGATATGCTGGAGCACCCCGGCCACCACGACATCGGTGCCGTCGCACAGCGCATCGACATCGACCTCGATCGCATCGCGCAGATAGCGGTCGATCAGCACGGGCGAATCGCCCGACACCTGCACCGCGGTCTCAATATAATTTTCCAGCTGTGCCTGATCGTCGACGATCTCCATCGCGCGGCCGCCGAGCACATAGGAGGGGCGCGTCAGCACCGGGTAACCGATGCGCGCCGCGACCGCGACGGCTTCCTCGCGGCTGCGCGCGATGCCGTTCTCGGGCTGCTTGAGCCCCAGCTTGTTGACCAGCGCCGCAAAGCGCTCGCGGTCTTCGGCAAGGTCGATCGCGTCGGGCGAGGTGCCGAGGATCGGGATGCCCGCTTCCTCGAGCGCCTGCGCAAGCTTGAGCGGCGTCTGGCCGCCGAACTGGACGATCACGCCCACAAGCTCGCCCTTCGACTGCTCGACGTGCAATATTTCGAGCACATCCTCGGCGGTCAGCGGTTCGAAATAGAGGCGGTCCGACGTGTCATAGTCGGTCGACACCGTTTCGGGGTTGCAGTTGACCATGATCGTTTCATAGCCCGCATCCTCAAGCGCGAAGCAGGCGTGGCAACAGCAATAATCGAACTCGATACCCTGCCCGATCCGGTTCGGCCCGCCGCCGAGAATGACGATCTTCTTGCGGTCCGACGGGTTCGCCTCATTCTCGGGCTCGCCAAAGGTCGGGGCTTCATAGGTCGAATAGAGATAGGGCGTTTTGGCGGCGAATTCGGCGGCGCAGGTGTCGATGGTCTTGAACACCGGCCGCACGCCGAGCTTGTGGCGCAGCGCACGCACCTCGCCTTCGGTGACGCCGCCGGTCATCGCCTTCACGGCCTCGTGGATCAGCCCGCTGCCGCGCGCCGCTGCCGCGCCGGTGCCGGGCCGCAGATGCGCCGACTGCAGCGCCAGATAGGCGAGCCTTTTGTCCGAAAAGCCCATCGCCTTCAGCCGGCGGAGCCCCTCGGCATCGCGTGGCAGACCATTTTCGAGCACGCCGTTCTCGGCCTCGACAATCTCTGCGATGCGATCGAGGAACCACATGTCATAGCCCGCGATGCGGTTGATCTCGGCGAGCGATACGCCCTCGCGGATCGCCTGCGCCGCGATCAGCAGCCGGTCGGGGGTGCGCTGCGCCAGTTCGCTCTTCAATTGTTCGTGGCTCGCGCCGACCAGCCGGTCGACGAAGTTGAAGCCCGACAATCCGGTCTCCAGCCCACGCAGCGCTTTCTGCATCGATTCATGGATCGTGCGGCCGATCGCCATCACCTCGCCGACCGACTTCATCGCCGTCGACAGCAAGGGCTCGGCGCCCTTGAACTTTTCGAAGGCAAAGCGCGGGATCTTGGTGACGACATAGTCGATCGTCGGCTCGAACGACGCGGGGGTGACGCCCGTGATGTCGTTCATGATCTCATCGAGCGTGTAGCCGACCGCGAGCTTCGCCGCGACCTTGGCGATCGGGAAGCCCGTCGCCTTCGACGCGAGCGCCGACGAGCGCGACACGCGCGGATTCATCTCGATCACGATCAGGCGGCCATCCTTCGGATTGACCGCGAACTGGACGTTCGACCCGCCCGTCTCTACCCCGATCTCGCGCAGCACCGCGATGCTCGCGTTGCGCATGATCTGATATTCCTTGTCGGTCAGCGTCAGCGCGGGGGCGACGGTGATGCTGTCGCCGGTATGCACACCCATCGGATCGACATTTTCGATCGAGCAGATGATGATGCAATTGTCCTTGCGGTCGCGCACCACCTCCATCTCATATTCTTTCCAGCCGAGGAGCGATTCCTCGATCAGGACTTCGGTGGTGGGCGAGGCGATCAGGCCGCCGCGGACGATATGCTCGAATTCCTCGCGATTATACGCGATGCCGCCGCCGGTGCCGCCGAGCGTGAAGCTGGGGCGGATGATCGACGGCAGCCCGGTGCGTTCGAGCACCGCAAATGCCTCGTCGAGCGTGTGCGCGACGCCGCTGCGTGCGCTCTCCAGCCCGATCTTGTCCATCGCGTCGCGGAATTTCTGCCGGTCCTCGGCCTTGTCGATCGCCTCGGCATCGGCGCCGATCATCTCGACGCCATATTTGGTCAAGGTGCCGTCGTTGAACAGCGCGAGCGCGGTGTTGAGCGCGGTCTGCCCGCCCATCGTCGGCAGCACCGCGTCGGGGCGCTCCTTCTCGATGATCTTCGCGACGATCTCGGGCGTGATCGGCTCGACATAGGTCGCGTCGGCCAGCTCGGGATCGGTCATGATCGTCGCCGGGTTGGAGTTGACGAGGACGATGCGATAGCCCTCCTCCTTCAGCGCCTTGATCGCCTGCGTCCCCGAATAGTCGAACTCGCACGCCTGACCGATAACGATCGGGCCGGCGCCGATGACGAGGATGGATTGAATGTCGGTTCTTTTGGGCATTATTCTGCTTCTCTTGCCTTCATTTTCCAGGTTGTCGCGATCACGCCAGCTTGTTCGGTCTGCTCACGAAGGCAGTCTTGTTGATCCTGCGACACGTCGCCGAGCCCAATGACCCAGTCCGTCTCACCCTGCTCTTTTCCGCGCTCAACTTTGACATCCGTGATCTGACAGGTTTCAAGAAACTCTCGAACTTGCTGCGCGGTCGCACTCGCACTGTGTCCTTCATCGCCTAGGGGATAGAGGCCACAAGCTGACAGTGGAAAAAACAGCGCCATTGCCATGAGCGCCGCCTGTCTCACGTGAGCCCACTCACAAACTTCTCGAACAGATAGAAGCTGTCCTGCGGCCCCGGACTCGCCTCGGGGTGATATTGCACGCTGAACGCCTGCTTCCCCGTGATCGCGATGCCGCAGTTCGATCCGTCGAACAGGCTTTTGTGCGTTTCGACCACGCCCGCGGGCAAGGTCGATGCGTCGACCGCGAAGCCGTGGTTCATGCTGGTGATCTCGACCACCCCATCGGCAAACTCGCCGCCGACGCGCTGCACCGGATGGTTCGCGCCGCGGTGGCCCTGGTGCATCTTGATGGTTTTGGCCCCCGCCGCGATGGCGAGCATCTGGTGGCCGAGGCAGATGCCGAAGATCGGCACACTCCGCTCGAGTAGCCCCTGGATCACCGGCACCGCATATTCGCCGGTCGCCGCGGGGTCGCCGGGGCCATTCGACAGGAACACGCCCGCGGGCTGGTGGCTCAGCACCTCGTCGAGGGTCGCAGTCGCGGGGACCACTGTGACCCGCGCGCCGGCCTTCACGAGGTTACGGAAGATATTGTCCTTCGCGCCATAATCGATCGCGACGACATGGGGCCTGCTATCCCCCTCCCGCTCGCGGGAGGGGTTAGGGGTGGGCATGTTCTCAGATGCCGGTGCAGACGTCGGCTCACCCCCGGCTCCTCCCGCATGCAGGAGGGGAGAAGCATAGCCCTTGCCCAGCGTCCATGTCCCCGCATCCCAATCGCCGGTGTCGGTGCGACTGACCTCCTTTGCCAGGTCCATGCCCTCCAGCCCCGGCCAGCCGCGCGCCATTGCCAGTAGCGCGTCGATGTCGAATTTGCCGTCTGGGCTGTGCGCGATCACGCCATTGGGGGCGCCCGCGTCGCGGATGCGGCGGGTCAGCGCGCGCGTGTCGATGCCGGCCAGCCCGATCAGGCCCTGTTCGGCCATCCATTCGGGCAGCGTCTGGACGCTGCGAAAATTGCTCGGCGCGGTCGGCAGTTCGCGGGTGATGCAGCCGATGGCCGCCCGCGCGCTGCGTTCGATATCCTCTGGATTCGCGCCGACATTGCCGATGTGCGGAAAGGTGAAGGTGATGATCTGCCCGGCATAGCTCGGGTCGGTCAGGATTTCCTGATAGCCGGTCATCGCGGTGTTGAAACAGATTTCGCCGACACCCGCCCCGGCGGCGCCATAGCCCACGCCCCACAGGACCGTGCCATCGGCAAGAACGAGGACGCCGGTGGCTCCAGAAGGCGCGGCGGATGGATTGGCTGGTGCCATTTAAACTGCTCCGGACGGGGGGCTAAACGGCCGACCAAGTAGGCGGCAAAAAAGTGATTCACAAGCTATCGGATTTGGAATCTTCCCGCTAGAGAGGCTCTTTCCGAAATTTGCAGCACATGGGGACACGCATGATTCGCGATGACATCAAGGCTGCGCAGGTTGCCGCGATGAAGGCCGGCGACAAGGCGCGTTTGGGCACCATCCGGCTGATGCTGGCCAAGATCAAGGACCGCGACATCGAACTGCGCACCGGCACGGCGCCTGCCGATGACGATGTGCTCGTCACCGACGTCCTCCAGAAGATGGTCAAGCAGCGCCGCGAATCGATCGCCATGTACGAACAGGGCGGGCGCCAGGAACTCGCCGACGCCGAAGCCGCCGAGGTCGTGGTGATCGAGGATTTCCTGCCCGCCCAGCTTTCCGAAGCCGACGCCACCGCCGCAATCCGCGCGATCGTCGCCGAACTCGGCGCGACCAGCGTCAAGGACATGGGCAAGGTGATGGCGGCGGTGAAGGACCGCCACGGCAGCCAGCTCGACATGAGCAAGGCAAGCGGATGGGTGAAGGCGGCGCTGAGCTGATTTTCCGGCCAAACGCGCCCTCCAATTCCGTTCGTGTCGAGCGAAGTCGAGACACCCATCGAAATGGCGCCAAGCCGAGAGGCGTCTCGACTTCGCTCGACGCGAACGGGTAAGAGGCGGAATGGCGTTCTGGACCTACATCCTGCTTTGTGCCGATGGCCGATACTACACCGGGCATACGGATAATCTTGAGCATCGGATCGGTCAGCACCAGAGCGGATTGATCGAAGGTTTTACCTCCTCTCGCCTGCCGGTTCGGTTGATGTGGTCGCAGGATTTCCCAACGCGCATCGAAGCGCTGGAAGCTGAAATGCGGATCAAGAAATGGTCGCGCGCCAAGAAAGAAGCGCTGATCCGTGGCGACTGGGGCGCTGTGAGCCACTTCGCCAAGCCACCGGCCGAACGCCCCTCAAGTCCCGTTCGTGTCGAGCGAAGTCGAGACACCCCTCAGGACAGCGCCACATTTATGGTGGTCTCGACTTCGCTCGACACGAACGGGATTGGGATGATGGCTCGCCAAGTGAGGGGAGAAGAATGACCCTCACCCCGCAATGGCTGGACGAACTGCGCGCGCGGATCACCCTGTCGACCCTAATCGGGCGGACGGTGAAGATCACCCGTGCGGGGCGCGAGTATAAGGCCTGTTGCCCCTTCCATAACGAAAAGACCCCCAGTTTCACGATCAACGACGAAAAGGGCTTCTACCACTGCTTCGGCTGCTCGGCGCATGGCGATGCGATCCGCTGGATGACCGATCAGCGCGGCCTGTCGTTCATGGACGCGGTCAAGGAACTCGCTGCCGAGGCGGGCATGGACGTCCCCGCCCCCGACCCGCGCGCCGCGAAAAAGGCCGAGGAGCAGGCGAGTCTGCGCGACGTGGTGCAGGGCGCGGCCGACTGGTTCGCGCAGCAGCTTGAAAGCACCAACGGCGCCCCGGCGCGCGACTATCTGGCGAGGCGCGGTATTTCGGACGCCACCCGCCGCGCCTTTGCCTTCGGCCTCGCCCCCGACAGCCGCAGCGCGCTGAAAGAGGCGCTCAAGAAATTCCCCCCCGCGATGCTGGTGGAGTCCGGCATGCTCATCGCGGTCGATGACAAGGAACCCTATGACCGGTTCCGCGGCCGGCTGATGATCCCGATCCGCGATGCACGCGGGCGCGTGATCGCGTTCGGCGGCCGGATCCTGGGCGACGGCGAGCCCAAATATCTGAACTCGCCCGATACGCCGCTCTTCGACAAGGGGCGCACGCTCTTCAATCTCGACAAGGCAAGCCCCGCCTCGCGGCAGACGAACCGGGTGATCGTCGTCGAAGGCTATATGGACGTCATCGCGCTTGCCGAGGCAGGGATCGCCGACGCCGTCGCGCCGCTCGGCACCGCACTGACCGAGAACCAGCTCGGCATGCTGTGGCGGATGGTACCGGTGCCGCTGCTCTGCTTCGACGGCGACAATGCCGGGCAAAAGGCCGCGATGCGCGCAGCGACGCGGGCGCTGCCGCTGCTCCGCCCGGGCTTCAGCCTTGCCTTCGCGACCCTGCCCGCGGGGCAGGATCCCGACGATCTTGTCCGCGCCAAGGGCGCCGCAGGCTTTGCCGCCATCCTCGACGAGGCGCAGCCGCTCGTCGAAGTGGCGGGCGCGTGCCCTGGGCGCCGCAGGCATCACGCGGGGGCGGACGCCGCTTCGCGCCCGACCCGCGCCTGCAACCTCCGGCCGACGAGACGCGTTCCATCGGCAAGGCCGGAATCGCGGCGCCGCTCGCCGCGGCGTTGCTCGGCGGACTGCTCCGCTATCCGCAGGCGATCGCCCGCAATGAAGAGGCGCTCATACGGCTCGCTGTGCCCGATTCTGCCGACGCCGAACTGCTCCGCGCAATACTTGACAGCGCGGCAGCGCAAGAAGGGCTTGATACCGAGGGGTTGCTTGCCATATTGGAGCCAATGAAAGTGTATAATAGGGCGACGACATTGCTCAGAGCCGACGGAATGCACTTCTCATTCAATCGAAGGCTCGAAGGCGAAGAGGTTGAAGCGGCTCGGGAAATCGCGCTGCGTGACCTTGACGAATATATCGGCGTGCTCGTGACGCAGCCTGAAATCCGCGCTCGGCTTGCCGAGGCGACCGCGGACTATATGCGCACGATGGACGACGAGGGCCATGCCCGACAGCAAAAGCTGCGCGCGATGGATGAGGAACTGACCCGCCGCCTGGCCGCGCTGTCCGACAGCAGCCAGAGCTGACATATATTGCCCCAAGGCAGGAACGACTGAAGCATATGGCCACCAAGAACACCGAAGCCGACACCGACGCGCCGCTGATCGACCTCAACGAGGCCGACGTCAAAAAGCTGATCGCGCGCGGCAAGAAGCGCGGCTACCTGACCTACGACGAGCTCAACGAAGCCCTGCCGCAGGATCAGATGTCTTCGGAGCAGATCGAGGATATCATGTCGGCGATCTCCGACATGGGCATCAACATCGTCGAAAGCGACGAGGATGTGCAGGAAGAGACCGAACAGGAAAGCGATGACGATATCGACGTCAGCGCCAACACCGGTTCGGTGTCCAATCCCGCGATCGAAAAGAAGAAGGAAACGGTCGATCGCACCGACGACCCGGTGCGCATGTACCTGCGCGAAATGGGCGCGGTCGAGCTTTTGAGCCGCGAAGGTGAAATCGCGATCGCGAAGCGCATCGAGGCGGGCCGCGACACGATGATCCTCGGCCTGTGCGAAAGCCCGCTGACCTTCAACGCGATCATCGAATGGTCGAACGCGCTCAACAACGGCGACATGCAACTGCGCGAGATCGTCGATCTCGAAGCGATGCTGTCAAAGGATCCGGCGCCCGAAAACCTTGATGACGAGGGCGAAGGCGACGACGGCGAAATCAGCGAAAAGACCGCCGGCGTCTCGTTCAAGGACGAGGACGAGGTCGAGGAAGAACCTTCGGCCGACGGCGATGACGAGGACGGCGAAGGCTCGTCGGGCAAGCGCGAAAGCTTTGAGGAAGACGACGAGGACAACACGCTGAGCCTCGCCGCGATGGAAGAATTGCTCAAGCCCGACGCGCTCGAGAAGTTCGCCAATATCACCAAGAGCTTCAAGGCATTCCAGAAGCTTCAGGACGCCCGGCTCGAGGCGCTGTCGACGGCGGGTGACTTCCCCGACGCGCAGGAAAAGAAATATCACAAGCTGCGCGAGGAACTCACCGCGCAGGTCGAAAGCGTGCAGTTCCACGGTACCAAGATCGAATATCTGGTTGACCAGCTTTACAGCTACAACCGGCGCCTGACTGCGCTCGGCGGCCAGATGCTGCGCCTTGCCGAACGCCATAAGGTGCCGCGCAAGGCCTTCCTCGACCATTATGTCGGGCGCGAGCTCGAAGAAAACTGGCTCGACGAAGTCGGCAAGCTCGACAAGAAATGGGCGGCGTTCGCCGAGAATGAGGGCGCGGCGGTCGACCGCATCCGGACCGAGATTTCGGAAATCGCCCAGGCGGCGGGTATGAGCCTGCCCGAGTTCCGCCGCGTCGTGAACATGGTCCAGAAGGGCGAACGCGAAGCGCGCATCGCCAAGAAGGAAATGGTCGAGGCGAACCTGCGTCTCGTGATCTCGATCGCGAAGAAATACACCAACCGCGGCCTGCAGTTCCTCGACCTCATTCAGGAAGGCAATATCGGCCTGATGAAGGCGGTCGACAAATTCGAGTATCGCCGCGGCTACAAGTTCAGCACCTATGCGACCTGGTGGATCCGGCAGGCGATCACCCGCTCGATCGCCGACCAGGCGCGCACGATCCGCATCCCGGTCCACATGATCGAGACGATCAACAAGCTGGTGCGCTGCAGCCGCCAGTTCCTCCACGAAAGCGGCCGCGAGCCAACACCGGAGGAAATGGCCGAGCGTCTGTCGATGCCGCTCGAAAAGGTGCGCAAGGTGATGAAGATCGCCAAGGAGCCGATCAGCCTCGAAACGCCGATCGGCGACGAGGAAGACAGCCACCTCGGCGATTTCATCGAGGACAAGAATGCGGTCATTCCGGTCGACGCTGCGGTGCAGTCGAACCTCAAGGAAACGGTTACCCGAGTTTTGGCGTCGCTGACGCCGCGCGAGGAACGCGTGCTGCGCATGCGCTTCGGCATCGGCATGAACACCGACCATACCCTTGAAGAAGTCGGTCAGCAGTTCAGCGTGACGCGCGAACGTATTCGCCAGATCGAAGCGAAGGCGCTGCGCAAGCTCAAGCATCCGAGCCGCAGCCGCAAGATGCGCAGTTTCCTCGACCAATAGGTCGATCGGCACCGAAAAATCAGACACCCCGCCCCAACCGGCGGGGTGTTTTGTTTCGGCCCCGACGTGACATTTTTGCTGCACCGCACAAAAATCTGGCGCAGCATCTTAAAATTTTCATCTTTCCCAACCAGATGAGACGCCGTCGGCGTATCGCTTCAGCCTCGGTTCAAGCGATCACGCCGATTGGCACATTGTCCCGATTGATAGGAATAATTTCAACAAACACGGGCGTATTCCTCAAGCAGGGATGCCAAAAAAGCCCGGAAAATGGAGAGAATGACCAATTGGCACGCCCATTGCTTAGTCATGGGCAGGAGCGGCCTCCCCACCGCCGCCAAGAGGAAAGACCGAACGATGGCAAACGAAAACCAGAATATCTTCTCCCGCCAGGACACCTTCTTCGGCATCTGCGAAGCGGTGGGCCAGGATTTCGGCTTCAACCCCCAGTATCTGCGTCTCGCGTTCGTCGCACCGCTCTTCTTCTTCCCGGTGCAGACCTTCGCGGCCTATTTCGGCCTCGGCCTGATCGTGCTCGCGTCGCGCTTCTTCTTCCCGTCGCAGCGCGCTGCCGATACGGCCGACGCACCGGCGCTCGCCGAAGCGGCGCCGGCTGCCAAGACCGAAAAGGCCGAGGAACTCGCGCTCGCTGCCTGATTCGAACCGGGGCCGGCTCTCCCTCTCCCTTGCACCGGCCCCGCCCATGTTGCGGCGCTCCACTGGACCGCAACGGCGCAGGGACCGGCAGCTCAACCCGCTGCCGGTCCCTTTGCGCGTCGAACCGAGGCCCGCTGTGCAGGAGTGGGACAGAAGCACCTGAAATCGCTCGCCCCTCATAAACGCGACGTTTACGACGTTCGGCTAATGCTGATCCCCTGATTTGCAACGGCGCCGGTCGCAAGAGCCGCCGCAACAGACGAGGATGCAGCCTTGAGCCAGTCGCCCCAGCCCCAGGCCCAGACGCGCGGCATTGCCGAACTGCTCGACACGCTCGTCGCGAGCGAGGGAACGGGCGCGCACGGCCATGTCAAATCGGGTGCGCTGTCGAGCGGCCCCGACGCGATGCGCAACCTTGCTGACGCGGTCCATTTTCTCTGCCTGCTCCACGGCCGCTATCCCGGCATCGTCGATAGCGCGGCGCGCAAGGCGGTCGATGCGGCATCGCGCAAATGGATGGACGAAACCGCGCAAGCCTTTGCGCAGGAACGCGCCTTCCTGTCGAAAATCGCGGCCGCGGTCGGTCCGGTGCCGAGCACGCAGGGCCAAGCCCAGTGCGAGGCGGCGGTCGCCGCGCAGCGCAAGGCGCTCGACATGCTCGCCGAATCCGATCGCAATGGCTGCGCGATTGGCGCGGCAATCGCGCTGACACTCGATTGGCGGACGATCCGCGTCCTGCTCGACATCAGTGCCCAGCGGCTCGACATGAAAGTCCCACGCTGCACGCTGCCCGACCTGCGCGAAACCGCTCGTCTTGCCAATGCCGTCGCCGAAACACCGGCGGTCGAGCGCGCGATGGCCTTTGGCGCGCAGCAGCTCATCGCACAGCACAGCGGCCTGTGGGATCTGATGGCCGCCCGCGCCGCCAGCCGCACGCACGCCTGACCGGGAACGCCCACGCCGCGGCTGCCGTGGCGACGCTCCGCTTGCACCCTTCCCTCGCGCTCGCTATGCCCATCCCGGTTGACGTTCACGTTAAGGGAAAGGGCGAGCCGCCATGCGCTTCGAAGGAACCAGCGCCTATATTGCAACCGACGACCTGAAGGTCGCGGTCAATGCCGCCACAATGCTGCGCCGCCCGCTGCTCGTGAAGGGCGAACCCGGCACCGGCAAGACCGTGCTGGCCGAAGAAGTTGCCAAGGCGTTCGGTGCGCCGCTGATCACCTGGAACATCAAATCGACGACCAAGGCGCAGCAGGGCCTCTATGAATATGACGCAGTTGCGCGCCTGCGCGACGGACAGCTCGGCGAAGAGCGCGTCCACGACATCCGCAACTATATCAAAAAGGGCAAGCTGTGGGAGGCCTTCACCTCCGAGCAGCTGCCGGTGCTGCTGATCGACGAGATCGACAAGGCCGATATCGAATTTCCGAACGATCTGCTTCAGGAACTCGATCGCATGGCGTTCCACGTCTATGAAACCAACGAAACGGTGACCGCGCGCGAACGCCCGATCGTCGTCATCACTTCGAACAATGAAAAGGAACTGCCCGACGCCTTCCTGCGCCGCTGTTTCTTCCATTATATCAAATTCCCCGATCGCGATACGATGGCCGAAATCGTCGAGGTCCACTTCCCCGGCATCCAGAAAACGCTGGTCAGCCGCGCGATGGACATCTTCTACGACGTGCGCGACGTGCCCGGGCTCAAGAAAAAGCCCTCGACCAGCGAGCTCATCGACTGGCTGAAGCTGCTGCTCGCCGAGGACATGCCGCTTGAGGTGCTGCAGAACCGCGACGTCGGCAAGGCGATCCCGCCGCTGCACGGCGCGCTGCTCAAGAATGAGCAGGATGTGATGCTGTTCGAAAAGCTCGCCTTCATGGCGCGGCGGCAGGGCAGCTGAGCCGCCCTCGTTCCGTTAGTTACAGCTGATAGGCGACCTCGACGTCGCCCCAGCGGCGACCGTTGATGATCGCGGGCATATAGACGTTGCGCACCGTCACATAGTTGGTGCCGTCGCCTTCCTGGCGGTACACCGACATGAAGAAGGGCGCGCTGCTGCGCTTTGCCGCCGCGTCGACATCGTCGAACAGGATGCGGCCATTGCGGCAATGCGCGGTGTCATGTTCCAGATCGCCCGTCGGCGCGCGCGAACATTCGGTGATGTGCGTCGGCAGGAAGCCATTCATGTCGCCCGCCGACGACATCTTGATTTCGGGATGCTGCGCCACGGTGCGGTCGAACAGCGGCCGCCAATGGGCGTCGGCCCAGTCGCAAAGGCTGGTGCGGAAGCGTTCCGGGTTCGATCCCGGCACGCGCACATAATTGGTGTCGAACAATTGCTCCATCGTTAGCTCGCCGCGCGCGAGCGCCGCTTCGGCCAAGGCGACGAATTCGTCGCGGACGGACGCAGCCAGATCGACGATCGCGCTGTCCTGGGGGCTGACGCCGGCGGAAATCACCGCGTTGAACATGCGGTTCGATACATTTTCCATCGTCAGGATCGAATCGCGCGTCGTGTTCAGCGTCGCGCCATTGTCGCGTACCGATCCGACGACGCGGTCGAGCGCCTCGCGCACCTTGGCGCCATTCGCGTGCACCATTGCGCTCGATTGCGCGATACGGTCGCTCTGATCGTCGAGCAGCGCGACGAGGTGCGTCGCATCGTGCAGCGCATCGGTGATCGTCTCGAACTGCGCCTCCGCCCGCCCCGACTGCTCGACCCCCGACTGGATTTCGGTGACGAGACCGGCGGCTTCGGTCGACAGGCTGCCGATCGAACGGCGGATTTCATCGGTAGCGCTGCGCGTATTCTGCGCCAGCTTCTTCACCTCGGCGGCGACGACGGCAAAGGTGCGGCCAGCATCGCCCGCACGCTCGGCCTCGATCGCGGCGTTGAGCGCGAGCATGTTGGTGGTCTTGGCAATCTGCTCGATCGACTGGCTGACCTGCTGGACCTGCTCCATCACCGACGCGAAATTGGTGACATGCGTGCCCAGCCGCGCGACCAGATCGATCACCGAACGAAATTCGGTCACCGCGCTGTTGACGCGCTCAGCCCCGGCGTCGAGCTGTTCGCACGCACGCGCCGACAAGAGCTTCGCCTCGTCGGTCGAATCGGCGATCTGGCGCTGGTCGGCCTCCAGGCTGACGACATAATCCTCCAGCCGGCCCAGCTCCGAAATCTGGCGCTGCATCTGGTCGGTGGCGCGCTGGATCTGGCCCGCGGCATCGCTGCAGCCGACGGCAAGCTCGCCGCAGTCGCTGGCGACCGACTGGTCGAGATTCTGCGCGGCGGAACTGATCGGTTCGAATTTCATTGGCGCACCCACTTGTGACTCCGGGCGAACCTTGGCGCAGATTGGTTAATGCCGCGTCAACGCTTGATCGGGACCAGTTCGATCAAAGCCTTGCTTCGAGTTGGGCGAGCAGCGCCTGCACCGGCCGCGCCGCTTCGTCGGCGGTCCATCCCGCCTCGATCCGCGCGATACGATCGAACAGGCGCTCGCTCGCCGCGACGATCCTCTGAAGATTTTCGTCGAAATGCGCGCACAGCGCATGATCGGCGGGAACTGGGGTGCCGATATGCGCCGCGCTGTCCTCGGGGCCGGCGCCGGGGTCGCCGGCGAACATGGCGCGGCGGTGGAGCAGCCAGGCGATAATGTGCATCAGCCGCGTTGTCGTCTTCAGCGATTCGCACGCCAGCCCGACCTGCAGGATCGGATCGCGCGCCACCGCCTCGAAATCGCGATGCGCGCGAAAGGCGGAATGCGCCTCGTCGGCGAGCAGCATCGCCTCGACATAAAGATTTTCGACCTGCGCGCGCTGCACCGGCTGCGCCGCCATGCCGTTCCGGATCGGTCCCCTGAACATCGGCATCGAATGCCACGCCACGCCGCCGCGTCGCAAGGACGCTAACCATGAATTTGAGGAGCGTCCCGTTTTGAATCGGGTCGTTTTGAATCAGGCGATTATGTCGGGCAGCAACTGATCCTCGCACCAGCTGATTTCGTCGCGCAGCTTGAGCTTGCGTTTCTTCATCCGGGCGAGCTGGAGCTGATCAGGAACCGTGGCGTCGCCCAATGCGATGATCGCGGCGTCGAGATCGCGATGCTCGAGCCGAAGCAGTTCCAGGCGCTGGGCAATTTCTTCCGGGTTCACGCCGCTTCCCTGCCACGATCACGGCCCGTCCGCAACGGGGACCATCTGGCCGAAACGCGACCATCCGGGCGGGACAAGCGGGGCGAATCATGTTTTACTCGGAGCTGCCAACCGAGTCGAAAAGGAGAATGGCCTATGAGCAGCTCGCACCTTTCCGCCCTGAAGTCCCGCCACGCGGACCTCGACGCGAAAATTGCGAATGAAGAGCGCCGCCCCGCCCCGGACATGGCCTTGCTGGCGCAAATGAAGAAGCAGAAACTCAAGATCAAGGAAGAGCTGCTCGCCGAAACCTGAGGCGAGCCGAGCGCTATCGCCCGCTGATGCCTTTCGACGCGAAACGCATCAGCGTCGGCGGTAGAGCGTAGCCTTCTTGTCCAGCGCCGAAATATAGGCCGGAACGTCCATCTTCTGAACCACCTGCCGCCGCACCGCATGCGGATCAATCGGTCGGTCGAACGCCACCCCGAACTTGCCTTCGCCTACCCAGACGATATGCCCCGGCACAAAGCCGATATTGCGCAGTTCGATCTCGGCCGTTGCGCCTTGGGCGAGCCCCGGCACGGCGGCTTCGGCCAGCATGCCGCCCGCCGACAGATTGCGCACGCGCACCGTCACGGGCTTGGACTGACCCGGAAACAACAGATTGGCCTGCATGAACAGGCTGTCGCGGTCGGCGCTGCGCGACAGCGAAGCGACCTCTTCGTCCAGCGTTGATGGTATGCGCGATTCCATGGCGACCCGTTCCCCGAATTGCGTTCGGGGCGACCCTAGGGCCCGGTACTTTACCGAATCGTAAACAGCGGCGCTTCTGTCCCGATTGGGATCAGTCTTCGCGCGAAATCCGCTCGTTGCGTTCGTGGCGCTCCTGCGCTTCCAGCGTCATCGTCGCGATGGGACGCGCTTGCAGGCGAGCGAGCGAAATCGGTTCGCCGGTCACCGCGCAATAGCCATATTCGCCTTCGTCGATGCGGCGCAGCGCCGAATCGATCTTCGCGATCAGCTTGCGCTGGCGGTCGCGCGTCCGCAGCTCGATCGCCCAGTCGGTCTCGCTCGAGGCACGATCGGCAAGATCGGGTTCGCGCAGCGGGCCGTCCTGCAAATGGGCCAGGGTCGATTCGGATTCGGTGAGGATCGACTTCTTCCAGGCGAGCAGCAGATTGCGGAAATATTCCTGCTGCCGCTCGTTCATGAACGGCTCGTCGTCGCTGGGAACATAATCCGAATCGAGATTGGACTTGGCTTCGCGGAGAGCGTCGGCACCTACTTCGGCAACATTGGTCGGCATGAGGAGCGTCCAAGTCCTTTCCTGATCGCCTGGCTCGCCGAGCTTGGCGAACCAAGGATTGCGCCGGGCCTATAACCAGCCCTCCGATGCGATACAAGCGCGAAGCGGACGGCTTGCCCGCGCGCGGCTGAAGCAGTGCTGAACCGGCCCGGCCGAGGCACCGCCGCGACGAGCTGCGCGCCCGCTCGCTCGACCGCCGCACGCCGCTGCAAATTAACCGGTTGAGGCCATTTGGCCCGAAACACGTATTGTTTTGGGACAGTTACGCGCATTTCGGTTGATTTCGCGTATCAATTCCCGCTGTCGGACAATCAAACGCGGTTAACGCAATTGCCGCGTTCACAAAGCTTTGGCCTTTTGGCGCTAGCGAAGGCGCGCACGGGTGTCGGTCAACGACATGGGGCGCACCTGCAACGGGAAAGAGAGAGTAACCTATGTCTGTCCGAATGGCCCTCGCCAAGCTTTGTGCCTGCACCTGCGGCGGCGCGATCATCGGTAGCGGCGCGATGCAGATCGCCGACGTGCCGGCTGCGGCTGCACAGGTCCAGAAATCAGGCTCCTGTTGCAAGAAGGTCGTGCGCAAGCGCCACGTGGCGAGAAAGCCCGTCAAGCGCGTCCGGCGCGTCGTCACGACCAAGCGCGTGATCCGTACCGTGACCCCGCAGCAGCAGGTCGTCACGCAAACGATCCCTCTGCCCCCGATCCCCTATGCCGGGTGAGCACCTCGACCTCGACCGGCGGCGTTTCAACCTCCACGGGCGGCATCAGCTCGACCACGTCGACCGGCGGCGTCAGCACATCAACCGGGGGCGTGTCGACCTCGACCGGCGGCGTCAGCACCTCGACCGGCGGTGTGTCGACCTCCACAGGCGGCGTGAGCACCTCGACAGGCGGCGTTTCGACCTCGTCGGGCAATGTCAGCTCCTCTTCGTCGAGCAGCAGCTCGTCGTCGAGTTCCTCGTCCTCCTCTTCTTCTTCGTCGTCGAGCTCGTCGTCGTCGGGCGGCGGCAGTTCGCACGGCAGCTCGGGCTGGGGCAGCTCGTCGAAGGGCGGCTCCTCGCATGGCAGCTCGGGTTGGGGCAGTTCGTCAAAGGGCGGCAGCTCGTCGCACGGCGGGTCGTCGTCGCACGGCGGAAGCTCGGGCAGCTCGGGCGGTTCGGGCAGCAGCAGCTCTTCAAGCTCGTCGTCGAGCAGCAGTTCCTCTTCGTCGAGCAGCAGCTCGTCGAGCTCATCCTCCTCGTCCAGCTCCGGCGGCAGCACGAGCAGCGGATCGTCCGGTGATCCAACCCCTGTTCCTGCGCCTCCGATGATGCTATTGTTCGGTGCAGCAGCAGCCGCGCTCGTCGCGCGCCGCCGCGCCGCGAATCGCAACGGCAACGAAGCTGACGCGGCCTAACGTATCCACTGGAGGTCATGGGGGGGGAGACCCAGACCACCTTCTGGGGACCACTCTTAGGGGTGGCCCCCTTTTTTGCGTCCCGATGATATCCGCGCAGGGTTGCACCGCGAAGGCAGCAACGCCATAGCGCGGCGATGCACGATATCCGCCTGATCCGGGAAAACCCGCAAGCTTTCGACGCCAGCCTCGCGCGCCGCGGCTTCGAACCCATGTCCGCGACCATCCTCGCCGCCGACGCCGAATTGCGCGCGCTCCAGACCGCGATCCAGGCATCGCTGGCGCGCCGCAACGAAGCGTCGAAGCTGATCGGTCAGGCGATGGCACAGGGCGACAAGGATCGTGCCGAATCGCTCAAGAGCGAGGTCGCCGCGCTCAAGGAAAAGCTCCCGGCAGAGGAACAGGCCGAACGCGACCGGCTCGCCGCACTGCAGGACATATTGGCGGCGCTGCCCAACCTGCCGGCCGACGACGTGCCTGATGGCCTCGACGAAGAGGGTAATGTAGAAATCGCGCGCTGGGGAACGCCGCGCAGCTTCGAATTCCAGCCGCGCGAACATGCCGATTTCGGTCCCGCGCTGGGGCTGGATTTCGAAACCGCGGCCAAGATGTCGGGCGCGCGCTTCGCGTTTCTGAAAGGGCAGATGGCGCGACTCGAACGCGCGCTCGGCCAGTTCATGCTCGACATGCAAACGGGCGAGCCGGGCTATGTCGAATGCGCAACCCCGCTGATGGTGCGCGACGAGGCGGCGTTCGGCACCACGCAGTTGCCCAAATTCCGTGAAGACCTGTTCCAGACCACCGACGGTCGCTGGCTGATCTCGACCTCCGAGATGAGCCTGACCAATGCGGTGCGCGAAGAGATTCTACCCGAGGCCGACCTTCCCGTCCGCATGACCGCGCTCACGCCCTGCTTCCGGTCGGAGGCCGGATCGGCGGGGCGCGACACGCGCGGCTATATCCGCCAGCACCAGTTCTGGAAGGTCGAGCTTGTCTCGATCGTCCGGCCCGAGGATGCGGACGCCGAACTCGAACGTAAGACCCGCTGCGCCGAAGCGGTGCTCGAAGCGCTCGGCCTGCCCTATCGCAAGATGCTGCTATGTGCGGGCGACATGGGATTTGCCGCGCGCAAGACCTATGACCTCGAAGTCTGGCTGCCGGGTCAGGGCGCCTATCGCGAGATTTCGAGCTGCTCGAACTGCGGCGATTTCCAGGCGCGCCGGATGAACGCCCGCTTCCGCCGCGACGGCGCCAAGGCGAATGAATTCGTTCATACGCTCAATGGGTCGGGGCTTGCGGTCGGGCGCACGCTCGTCGCCATCCTGGAAAATTATCAGCAAGCCGATGGCAGCGTCGATGTTCCGCCCGCGCTCTTGCCCTATATGGGCGGGATAACGCGGCTGGTGCCCTGATCCGTCATTGCGGGCGCAGCGAAGCAATCTCCAGCCTTCGACCAAGCGCAGATATTCCGCTGGAGATTACTTCGTCGCTGCGCTCCTCGCAATGACACAAAGCCTGGAAAAGACATGCGCATCCTTCTGACCAACGACGACGGTTATCACGCCCCCGGCATGGCGGTGCTCGAAGCGATCGCGCGCCAGCTTTCCGACGACATCTGGATTTGCGCCCCGGCAGAGGAGCAGTCGGGCGCTGGCCACTCGCTCACCCTGTCGCGTCCGGTGCGCGTGCGCGAGCATGGCGAACGGCGCTGGTCGTGCACCGGCACGCCGACCGATTCGGTGATGATCGCGATGGGCAAGCTGATGCCCGAAAAGCCCGACCTGATCCTCTCGGGCGTCAATCGCGGCGCGAACCTTGGCGACGACATCACCTATTCGGGGACCGTTTCGGCGGCGATCGAGGGGGCGCTGGCGGGCATCCCCGCCATCGCGCTGAGCCAGGTCTATGCGCGCGAAGGCATGGGTGACGCCGTGCCGTTCGAGGCGGCCGAGGCATGGGGTGCCAAGGTGCTGCGCCCGCTCGTCGCCATGGCGATGACGCCGCGAACGCTGATCAACGTCAATTTCCCCGCCATCCCCGCCGAAGCGGTGAAGGGCATACGCGTCGTGCGGCAGGGCTTCCACGATTACAGCCGCGGCTCGATCGTCGAGGGCACCGACCCGCGCGGCTATCGTTATTACTGGTTCGGGCTGCACGGGATCGAACATTCGCCGGGCCACGACACCGACCTCGAGGCGATCGACGATGGCTATATCGCCGTGACCCCGCTGCAGCTCGACCTCACCCACGATGCCTCGCTCGCCGCGCTGCGCGGGGCCTATGCCGCCAGGCTGGCTTCGGATTAACCATAGTAGCTTTCCCTGCGCGGCTCTGCCAAAGGGACGCAGTGGGGAAAATTCATCATTATATCGGCGCGTTGACCGGCGCCCTCGCCCTGTCGGCCTGTATTCCGGCCACCACCGCTCCGGCTCCGCGCGCCCCTTCGGTTGCGCATAAGGCGCCGGCCTCCGATTTCGAGCGCGGTTCGCTTGGGGAGGTTGTCGGCGGCGACGCGCGACCGACCTGGACGCTTCAGCCCGTCGCAGCCAACGCCCGCGATATTGCCGCCTCGACCTATATCGTGCGCCCCGGCGACACGCTGCGCGCGATCGGTGCGATGACCGGTGCGGGGTCCGAGGCCATCGCGATGGAGAACGACCTTGCGCCGCCCTATACGCTGCGCCCTGGGCAGCAACTGCGGATTCCGGCCGGCCGCTACCACCGCGTCGCCGCGGGCGAGACCGGCATCGGCATCGCCCATGCCTATGGCGTCGATTGGGGCGAGGTGGTGACGATCAACGCGCTTGCCGAGCCCTATATCCTGCGCGTCGGCCAGCGCTTGCGCCTGCCCGCGTCGGCCCGGCCGCTGACACCGGAACAGGTCGATGTCGCCGCGCGCGCCGCCGCCTTCCGTCTCGATATCGACGACATCATGAC
>LULV01000715.1_pt1 | contig 23023 bp, 18 predicted proteins | sample 728081 | NCBI WGS metagenome assembly LULV01 (sample SAMN03860280, study PRJNA289734) | marine metagenome | biome: seawater column; feature: ocean; material: water; isolation source: Red Sea water column Station 108 - depth 25m | place: Saudi Arabia: Red Sea | collected 2011-10-15 | depth 25 m | reverse complement strand
GGTCGAACCGGTGGTCTGACGCGCCTCCAACGCCTCATGCGCGGCCCGGGTGTCGGCAAGCGCGAAGCGCTGCTCAACGCTGATATTGACATGACCGGCGGCGACGGCGGCGATGGTGGTGCAGGTTCGGGCGGCGTCGTCCATCTGCTTGCCAATGGCGGCACGGTCAGTTCGGCGGGTGCGCCGGTCAACATCAGCGTGGCGGGCACATCGGGCAACGGCGGCATCGGCGGCGACGGCAATGTCGACGCGGGCGGCAACGGCGGCAACGGCGCGAACGGCGCGATCTTCGCCGACCGCGGCGGGCGTATCGTCATCGAGGCACTGGCAACCCAATCGGGCCCCGGCGCGATGGACCTTGGCGACACGACGCTGGTCGCAAGCGGCGCGCTCGCTGGCCGGATCGAGATCCGCACCGACGGCACGATCGACTTCGCCAGCCTCGATGCCGAAACCTACGGCATCTCCGATCCGACGAACAATGACACCGACGTTGCGACAAGCGGTATCTTCGTCGCGACGACCGATGGCACCATCAATGTCGGCGGCAACGCATCGCTGCGCAGCGACGGCTCGGTCGGCGTCTATGGGCAGGCCGCAGGATTGTTCGACATAACGGGCAACCTGACCATCGAAGCCGGCGACCAGATCGATATCCGCCACGATTTCGGCGAAGGCACACCCCCGACGATCCGCACCGGCGGCGATTTCACCGCGACCGCAGGATCGAGCATCAGCGGCGCCATCGGCTCGTTCCTGGTTGCGGGCGGCGACCTGTCGCTGACCGCGACCGATGGCCCGATCGGCGTCGATCGCCTGCAGGGCAGCAATATTTTCCTGACCGCAAGCGGTGCGGGATCGGTCGAACATGCCGAAGCGGACAATGATTTCATCGCCAGCGCGGCAAGTTTCCGCACCGGGCTCAATTCGATCATCACCGGCGGCAATATCATCGTCACCGCGCCCGGCGCGGTCGATCTCGGCAATTCCACCGCGGGCGGCTATGTCTCGGTCGACGGGGAGTCGATCCAGTTCGCGAATATCGGCGCGGGCGGCTTCGTCACGCTCAACGCCTCGGGCACCGCGCCGGGGGCGGAGGGGATCGCCGGCGGGTCGATCGATGCGGGCAGCACGATCAGCCTCTCCGGCAACAGCATCGCACTCACCGGTCCCGTCACTGGCGCCGGGCCGCTGTTCGCGACCGGCACCGGCGGCGCGGTAAGCATCAGCGATGCCGATGTCGCGGGGTCGATCGTCGTCGCCGCAGTGGGCAATATCAGCGGTAGCTATGTCTCGGGCGGCGACATCCGGCTCACCTCGGACGCCGACATCAACGCATCGGCGACGGCCAATGGCGGCTATACCGATCCGGCAACCGGCGCGATCGCCGACGGCAATGTTTTCGCCGATGCGGCGGGCAACGCCACGCTGACCGACAGTGGTGCGGCGCGCATGTTCGGCGTCAACGCGGGACAGGCGGCCACGGTCACCAATGCGACCGCCGGCGAGGATCTGCTCGTCCTTGCCGGTACGACCGCCAATCTGACCAACGTCGCGGCGGGTGACGACATCGACGTCCGCGCCACTGGCGCGATCATCGCGAACGGGCTCGACGCGACCGGCGCCGGGCTCGACGGCTTCGCGATCAACTATGTGCCAGGCAACGGCTTTACCATCGGTCAGGGCGAAGGCACGTCGAGCATCGACGGGTCGGACATCAACATCACGTCGTCGGCGGCGTCGATCGACGCGGCGAACCTGTCGGCGGGCGACGATATCCTGCTGTCGGCGGCAACGACACTCGCCCTCGACGGCGGCACGACACTGGGCCTCGGCATCACCGGCGGCGACAGCAGCATCCGCACGCAGGCAGGTGATACGGTCCTCACCAACCTCGACGCGTTCGACGACATCGTCGCGACTTCGGCGGGTGCGATCAGCGGCGACGCCATCGCTGCGGGCCGCAATCTCGCGCTGACGGCCGTCGATGCTATCGATTTCGGCGCTATCACCGTGGGCGGGACGGCCATCCTCACGAGCAGCGGCGGCGCGGTCGGCGTCGATGCGCTCAACGCCCCCGGGCCGATCACGGCAAGCGGCGACAGCATCGACATTCGCGGCGGCGCGATGCAATTTGCGTCGCTTACCGCCAATGTCGGCAACGCGCTGATCCGCTCGACCGGCAATCTTTCGATCGCAAGCGGCAGCGTGGCGGGCAGCGCCGATCTCGCGGCGACAGGCGGCAGCATCGCCCTCACCGACCTGTCGGCCGGCGGTGACCTTAACGCGACCGCAAGCGGCGCCATTCAGATCGATGGCATCGTCAGCGGTCCGCGTATCGCGCTGACATCGAACGACATCGTGATCGGCGGACAGGGCCGCGTCGGAACCGCCGGCACCACGCAGAGCCTGACGCTGACGAACAATGGCGCCACGCCCACCTTCGTCGGCGGCAGCGGCACGCAGAACGGCTATCACGCCGACGCGACCGAGATGACGCGGCTGTTCGCGACGAACATCACCGTCAACGCACCCAACGGTGCAGCGGCGACCGACCTGATCGTCGACAGCTTCACGCTGGCGGGCAATTCCAATCTGGGCGCGGCGGGTTCGCTGACGCTGCAGACGCCGGGGCGGGCACGCGTGATCGGCGCGGTCGAACTGACCGGCCTGACGAGCGCGAACCGGCTGACGCTTTCGGGCGACGATCGTGTCGAGATCATTCTGGGTCAGGGTAGCATCCGTCTTTCGGCGAATGGCGCTGCCGAAGGCGTGCTGGATCTGCGCGGAAACGATATCTTCGTCGCCACCGCGGCGGCCATCACCGATGTCGAAGCAGCGACCTCGACCAGCGCGATCGACACGCGCCTCGCACAGAATGACGGCGTCACCAGCGACGAAGGCGCTTTGTTCGCCGGCGGCATCAACGTCACGACGTCCCGCAGCTTCTATGTCCAGAACAGCGGTGCCGGGACCGACTACGCACAGCGGCGCGGGCTGACCTTCGCCGCGGGCGGGTTGAACGTGGATGCGCCCTCTTCGGGCGTGCGGATCGTCATCAACGGCGTCCGGCTCGGCGCCAACGGGCAAGTCACCGGGCTCGACACCATCCCGTTCCTCACCGTCAACGGTTCGGCCCCGACCAGCGGCACGATCGACATGCGCTCGACCTTCAACGGCTGTCTGATCATCAGTACCGGCGGCTGCACCTTTGTCGATCCGGGCAATCAGTTCCCCGTGCAGGATGTCGTCGAGGACGAAGTCGGCGGCGACGAGGATGGCGAAGGTGGCGGCACCGGGCTGCCCGTACCGCTCATCACGATCCGCGGCATCGATCCGCTGAGCGGCGCGCCGTTGCTCGACGATCCCGTTACCGGCGCGGGCAACGACGATCTGTGGACGCCGACGACGCCCTGACGCGCGTCTGCACAGTTGACGCCGACGGGCGGGCCGGGGCATGGGCGCGGGCATGACCGACACCCCCGCCCCCGCCTCCGGCGCACCGCTGCGGCTATTCAACAGCCTGACGCGCAATTTGGAGCCCTTCGCGCCCGTCCACCCCGGCGAAGCGCGCGTTTATTCCTGCGGGCCGACGGTCTATAATTATCCGCATATCGGCAACATGCGCGCCTATGTTTTCGCCGACACGCTGGGCCGAACGCTGACTTACAAGGGTTATAAGCTGACCCACGTCATCAATATCACCGATGTCGGCCACCTGACCGACGACGCCGATGCGGGCGAGGACAAGCTGGAAAAGGCGGCGGCCGAACGCGCCCAGTCGATCTGGGACATCGCGCGCCACTATACCGAGGCCTATTGGGCCGACATCAAGGCGCTGAACATCCGCCAGCCGGCGCATTGGTCGATTGCCACCGACTATGTGCCCCAGATGATCGACTTCGCGAAGGCGATCGCGGACAAGCATTGCTACGAGCTCGACAGCGGCCTCTATTTCGACACCACGAGCGTCAGTGACTATGGCCGCCTCGCGCGCCACGGCACCGACGAGGGCGAAAGCCGTATCGATCCCGTCGACGGCAAGCGGCACCCGGCCGATTTTGCGATCTGGCGCAAGACGCCGCCGGGCGAAACGCGCCAGATGGAATGGGATTCACCCTGGGGCCGCGGCGCGCCGGGCTGGCACCTCGAATGTTCGGTGATGTCGGAGGCGCTGCTCGGCTTTCCGTTCGACATTCACACCGGCGGCATCGATCATCGCGAAATCCACCACCCGAACGAAATCGCCCAGAATCAGGCGCATAGCTGCTCGGCCGACAGCGGCGCGCGGATGTGGATGCACAATAATTTCCTCGTCGAACGCAGCGGCAAGATGTCGAAGAGTTCGGGCGAATTCCTGCGCCTGCAACTGCTGATCGACAAGGGCTACCACCCCCTCGCCTACCGCCTGATGTGCCTGCAGGCGCATTATCGCAGCGAGCTGGAATTTTCGTGGGAGGGGTTGGGCGCGGCATTTACCCGCCTAAAGCGGCTGGTGATGGGCGTCGCCCCGGTGCGCGACATTGCCGCCGCAGCGGTCGAAGATCGCCGACTGACCGACCTGCTCGACAAATTCGACGCCGCCATCTCGGACGACCTCAATACCGCGGTCGCGTTGACGCTGCTCGAAGACGTCATCGCGATGAAAAAAATCGATGCCGGGCAAAAGCGCGCCGCCATCGCCACAATCGACGCCGTTCTGGGCATCGGTGTTCTGGACCTGCCGCGCGAGGATCTGCGTATCCGCCCCAAAGCGGCGGCGATCATGGAGAAGGAGATCGAAGCAATTCTTCTCCGCCGCAAGGAAGCGCGCGCGGCAAAGGACTTTCCCCCGGCCCCTCCCGCAAGCGGGAGGGGAGATTTTTATGACCAAGACCGTCACCGTCCTGTCCGGCCTGATCCGCCCGCTGGTCGAAGGCCGCCTGCCCGATTGGGTCGAGCCGCGCTTCTTCACGACGAAGGACCAAGCGATGGCGATGGCGCCCGAGGCCGAGATCGGCTGGTTCGACATGTACGACAAGGACGACATGGCGGAAACGATCACCGCCGCAACTCGGCTGAAATGGCTCAACTCCATCTATGCCGGGGTCGATGGCATGCCGCTCGATCTGCTCGCGGAGCGCGGGACGGTCGTCACCAACGGCGCCGGGATCAACGCGATCACCATCGCCGAATATGTCGTGATGGGAATGCTGACCGTGGCCAAGGGCTATCGTGAGGTCGTGCGGGCGCAGGATCGCCGCGAATGGCTGATGGATTCGCCGGGCAAGGTCGAACTGTTCGGATCGAAGGCGCTGCTGCTCGGCTATGGCGCGATCGGCAAGCTGATCGACGAGCGGCTGAAGGGCTTCGCGGTCGATGTGACCATCGTGCGCCGGTCGCCCCCCAAAGATTCAGGCGGCCCCAACACGCTCACGCCGGACCAGTGGCGCGCGAAACTGGGCGACTTCGACTGGGTGATCCTGGCGGTTCCGGCGACGCCCGAAACCGACGGCATGATCGGCGCTGCCGAACTTGCCGCGATGAAACCGACCGCAACGCTCGTCAACATCGCGCGCGGCAGCGTGGTCGATCAGGATGCGCTGGTCGCGGCGCTCGACGTGAAGCAGATCGCCGCCGCCTTCCTCGACGTGACGACTCCCGAGCCGTTGCCTGCCGACGATGCGCTGTGGAGCCTCGACAATGCGCATGTCACGATGCACCTGTCGGGCCGTGCGCAGGACAAGATGTTCGTCCGCTCGGCCCAGCGCTTCCTCGAAAATCTGGACCGGTGGCACAGGGGCGAAACCGTCGAACCGCAGGTCGACCTGACCCTGGGTTATTGATCGCCCGCACCGTCACCTTTCGATCCTTTCGCGCGAATGGGAAGAAATCTCTCCCATCGTGCAAAGGATTGCCATGCTCCCCGTTCTTCCTCGCCGCACCTTGCTGATCGGCGCCGCGGCTTCGACCGTCGCCGCGGCGCTTCCCGCGCGCGCCGCCGCGGCCGCGCCGATCCGCGCGATCGGCTTCGACGGCTTTCCGATATTCGACCCGCGCGGCGTTGCAGCGCGCGTCAAAGCCATCGTGGGTGACAAGGGAGAGGCCTTCTCGGCCCAATGGTCGGCCAAGCTGTTCGGCTATAGCTGGCTCGAAACCGCCGCCGGCCGTTACCGCGATTTCCGCACGACCGCCGACGCGGCGCTGCGGCACACCGCCGCAGCGATGCAGGTAACGCTGAGCGACGCCGAACGCGCGGCGCTTGTCGGCGCTTACGACGCGCTCGACGTCTGGCCCGATGTTCGTCCGGCGCTCGAAACGCTGCGCGGCGCGGGAATTCGCCTTGCCTTTCTGTCTAACCTCGGCGCCGACTCGCTCACCGCCAACATGCGGCGCAATGACATCGCCCATTATTTCGACGCGCCGCTCAGCACCGACCGCGTGAGCGCTTTCAAACCGTCGCCCAAGGCCTATGCCATGGCGCTCGATGCGTGGGACATTCCGCGCGAACAGATCGGCTTTGCGGCATTCGGCGGGTGGGATGCGGTGGGCGCGACCTGGTTCGGCTATCGCACCGCCTGGGTCAACCGCTTCGGCGTCCCCGCCGAACCGCTGGGCGTCGAACCGGCGATCACCAGCCGCGGCATCGAAGGCGTGCTTGCCCTTGCCGGGCTCGTCTAAACCGGCCGCTCGGCCTTCAGTTCGCGCACCAGCGGTTGCAACCGCGCGTCATATTTGGCGAGCATCGTGTGCGCGCCGGCATGGTCGTAAAAGCTGACGAGCTCGCGGCCGTTCCAGCGATGGAGCGCATAGGCCGGATCCTCGGCCACGATCATCGGGCGGTCGTCGGGATGATTTTCGTCGATCGGGCGCAGGTCGAGCGACACTTGCGGCGCGGTCGACGAACAGATCGCGACCGTCCGCCCCTCCCACGCAACGGTAACGCTGCGATGCAAATGGCCGCAGATCAGGCCGCGGACATGGGGATGGCCGCGCACGACATCGGTGAAGCGATGCACCCACGGTTCGTCGGGATGGGTGTTCATCCACTCGATGCCGCTCTCGACCGGCGGATGGTGCATGACGATATAGGTCGGCTTGGTCGTATCGCGCGCGAGCTCGGCGTCGAGCCATGCGGCGCGCGCGTCGCAAAAGGCGCCGCCGTGGCGCCCTTCCTCCAGCGTGTCGATCGTGACCAGCCGCACGTCGGGCAATTCGATCGCATATTGCACGAAACCATTGCCGTCGTCGAAGCCCGGAAACTGCGCGTGGAAATTGTCGCGCAAATCATGGTTGCCGACGCTCGGCCAGACCGGAAAGGGGCAGCGCGAAAAGGCGGTGGCGAGCCGGCGATAGCTGTCGGCATCGCCGCGATCGGTGATATCGCCGGTCGCGAGCAACAGGTCGGGCCGGTTCGGGCCCTCGATGAGCACGTCGAGCACATCGTCGAGCCGCTTGCGGTTATATTCGGCCGGATTGTCCGGATCGAACCCGATATGGATATCGGTGATCTGGGCGATCAGCATATCCGTCCCCTGCTGGGCCTCTGGCGGCCTTCAATATCTCACCCGCCCCGCCTTGCCCCGTGCAAGGAAGGTGTGCGCCACGTCACATCATAAAGGCCCCGCCCCTCGGTGCCTGTGATCAGGCTCACATCATAGATAGCAGCCAGAGGTTTATGCGTGATTGCCGCGCTGTTAACCTTCCGCTGACGGGCGGGCATCCAGGGTTTGCCGCCGTCCGAATGATATTCGTGGCACATGGCGCACGGCGATTCGGTCGCGGTCTCGACCTTCACCAGCCGCGCGCCGCCCTCGCCCACATGGCAGTCGCGGCACTGGCGCAGCCCCGGCACCAGCAGGTCGCTGGCCGCCTTCGAACCCGGCGCGGCGGCGTGGCAGTCGGCGCATTTCGTAGCCTTGTGCGCATCGTGATCGAACCAGCCCTTTTCCAGATAGCGCGGGGTCTGATTCACCGCCATCACCCGCCAATTGTTGCCCGATGCGGGCGCGAAAATCGTGTGGCAGTCGTAACAGGCCCCGCCCTTGGAAAAGACCGCGCGCACCGCATCGGCGGCGCGATTGGGCCGCACCGCGACCTCGCGGAAATAGATATTGTAAAGCTGACCCTCGGCATATTGGCCGGGTCGCCGCCGTTCCATGCCGCCGAGTTGCAGCGGCCGGCTCGGCGGGGTCGAGCGATAATAGGCGTATAGGTCCGCCACCACCTGATCGGGCTCGCCATGGCGCAGCGTGCGGGTGACGCCGCCGACGGTTTCGAAGGCCAAGCTGTGGCACATCGCACAGTCGCGTTCCATCACGACGGGTTTGATCCGCACCCCGTCGGCGTCGGGGCGGTGGCAATTCTGACATTCGAGCTTCTTGCCGAAATCATATTGGCCGCGGAAACTTGCCGCCATCCGCGCCACCCCGCCGTTCGCGGCGAGATGGATGTCATGCGGAAATTTCAGGCCGTCATAATCGACCAGCGGCCCCGTGCCGGGCATCGCCCGCGCCAGCTTGGCGCCCGGCGCCGCGCGGACGAGCGGGCGGAATTCGGGATGCGCGGTGCCAAAATCGCCGGCATCGGCGACATCGACCTTGAACCCCGCCGCCTTGAGCCGCGAAGCCATGCCATCGTGACAATCGGCGCAGAATTTCTGCGGCGTCGGCGGCATCGGCCCCGCGCCTTCATGTTCGGTATGGCATTCGACGCAGCGCCCCTGCGGCTTGTTGAACGCCTTGGCGAAGCCCGCGAGGACTTTCTCGCCGACACCCGGCGGGTGCCGTGCGGCGAGCAGCATCGCGGTCGAGGCATCGGCATGGCTCGCGCTCATCGCCTTATGCTCGCCCGTGTGGCATCCGACGCACGCCTTGTCGGTTACTGCGACGAAGGCATCGACATGGCAGGCCTGGCAATCATTCTTCAGGCTGGCGTGCGCGCTCGACAGCGGCCCCGACAGCCACGCCTTGTCGGCATGATAGCCCTGCGGCCGGACATCGACGCTGCGATAGCTGTGCCAGGCCCAGATCGGCCCGACCAGAAAGGCGAGCAGCACGACCAGCGCAAAGGCCCAGGCGCCCATGCGGCGCCCCGGCATTACCGCGGCGAGCGAAAAGGCCCGGGCCTCGTCGACATCCTTCGACGATTGCGACAGTTCGTCGATCCGCTCGACGAGAAGGATGATATTCTCCCCTTCGCGCGCGATTGTCAGCCGGTGGCCGCCAAAGCGCAGCTCGGCCCCCGCCGCGCTGTCGATGTCGGCGGTGTCGAGCGTCCGGCCGTTGAGGTCGAACCCCAGCCCCTCGCTCGCCTGCACCCGCACATGGCGGCCGTCGGCGCTGCTGATCGTCGCATGCTGCGGGTTCACCGCCAGATCGGCGACGTGGATCGTGTTGCCGCCGTCGCGGCCCAGCGTGATGCTGGTGCCCGGCAGCGGCTGATCGCGAACGATCTGCTTGCCCGTCTTGGTCGTCGAGATGCGGCGCAGGATGAAGCTCATGATGCCCGCCTCACCAGTAAAAGAAGACGCTGATGATATGTGCCGACAGCGCCGCGATCAGCGCGAAGGTCAGCGGCACATGCACATAGAGCCAGATTTCCAGCATCGCCCGGATGCGCAGGTGGGCGCGCAGGCGGGCCAGCGCAGCCTCCTTCTGCGAAAGCAGTCCGATGACCTTCTGCCGCGCGTCGGCGTTGCCCCCGTGCGAGAGCGACAGCGCGCGCAGCGCCGCCGCCGTCGCGTCCTTCGGATAGCGCCCGGAAAGACGCGCCCTGATACCTCCCGCAAAGGGATCTTCGTCGAGCGAGGCGAGCACCGGCGCCGTGTCCTCCGGCGACAGCGGCTGCGCGGCGGCGTGCAACTGGCGGTCGAAGGCGCGGATCGCCTCCAGCATCTGCATCTGCGTCATCTCGTCGCGATTGTTCGATAGAGCGGCGGGCAGCGTCGCATAGACGATCACGCCATAAAGCCCCGACAGGATGACCAGCATCATCAGCGCCCAGGCGAGCGTGTGGACGTTCCAGCCGAGCTGGAAACCCGTGTGCCAGGTGCCGATGACGACCAGGCTCAGACCCAGATAGACATGCGCCGACGTCCACGCCTTCAGCGACCAGGCGTCGCGCGTCATCTTGCGCTTGCGATATCCGAGCGCGGTGAGCCAGAGGATCAGCAGCGCACCGATGGTGCCGAGCGTATAGCCGTACCAGCTTCCGCCATTGGGCCGCGGCGTCACATCGATCAGCGCATAGGAGGTGATGACGAGCAGGCAGAGGCCGCCCGAAATCTTTGCCCAGCGGAAATTGGCGTAGCGCAGAAAGCCCTCATGCTTGCGCTCGCGGACGCGTTCGGTCTGGGTGCCCCGGTTGCGGCGGCCCAAAAGCCTTCTGGGAAACAGACTCGCCATCAGCCCGCATCCTCCTCGAGCCGCGCGATCGACAGAAACTCCTCGGGCGACACGCGGATCGCGGCACCCGTCGGACAGGCGCGAACGCAGGCCGGCCCGCCCGCAATGCCCTTGCACATGTCGCACTTCACCGCGATTTTCTTGGGCTTTTCGTCGCCGAGCTTTTTCTTGGTCCATTTGGGCGACGGTTCGCCCGGCCCCGGCCCCTTGCCGAAGAGCAGCCAGCTAAGCAGCCCCGGCTTCGGCGGCGGCGCGGCCTCCATGCGGATCACGCCATAGGGACAGTTGCGCATACAGTTGCCGCAGCCGATGCAGCCCGGTTCCATGAATACCTCGCCGTCGGGGCCACGGTGGATCACGTTCGGCGGGCAGTCGGCCATGCAATGCGGATGTTCGCAGTGACGGCAGCTTGTCGGCACATGCAGATGCGCGAAGGTCTTGCCCGCCTCGCGGTCGAGCCGCGACAGTCCCTCGTGGCTGTCGGCGCACGCCTTTTCGCAATTGTCGCAGCCGACGCACAGATTTTCGTCGATCAGCAGCGCATCGGTCGCCTCGCCCAGCCCCTCCTTCATGACACGCCCATCTCGCCGAAATAGCTGCCAGCGGGCAGATAGCGTAGGAAGATCGGCTTGCCGCCGATATCCTTTTCGACGACCATCGAGCCTGACCGGATGACATAGACATCGTCGCCCTGCTCGCCTTCGGTCACGACCACCTTGCCCGCGGGAACGCGCACGACCTCGGCCTGGTCGACGACCTCCTGCAGATCATCGACGATCAGGCCGCCCTTGAAGATTTGCAGCAACTGGCGTTCGAGCGAGATGCGGTTGATGACGCGCTTCGCCCCCGGCACTGCAGCCATCAGCTTGAGCGCGGCGGTGCGCGACACCTCGACGAAGATGCTGTCCTCGCCGGCGCGGATCGTCGCGCCGCGCTTGCGGCCCGAGATCAGCCCGACCTCGCCGAAGATCGACCCCTGTTCGATCGGCACCGTGACGCCGGGCGCCACTTCCACCTCGGCATGACCGTCGGCGATCGCAAACAGCGACGATCCCGGCTCGCCCTTTTCGAACACCACCTCGCCGCGGCGATAGAAGGCGACCTTCGAATCGAGCATGAATTCGCGCATCTGCAGCGGCGACACATCGGCGAAGATGCGAACCCGCGTCCGCAGATAGTCGAGCCATTCGCTGACCGATTTCTTCTGCGGCAAATCGGCAAAGATCGCCGCCAGATCCTTTTCGTCGGCCGGGGTCAGCGCGCTGTTGCCGTTGATGAACTCGACGACGTCATAGCCCTGGTTCATGCAATGCTTGATCAGCGGATAGCCCGCGAGTGCGCCGATCACGAAGATGCCGGGCACCGTCGATTCAAAGGTCGGGGACAATTTTGGAAAGGCTTCGCGGTCCGGGCCGGTGAATTCGATTCCCATCGATTCGACAAAGCCGCGCGGCGCAACCGACCCCAGCCGCGCGACGATCACGTCGCATTCGATCCGCTCGTCGCCATTCGGCGTTTCCAGCGTCAGCCAACCGGGTTCGACCAGCTTGGGTTGCGTTTCGGTGCGGATCGACAGAAAGCCGTTCTCGCCCGCCTCCATCATGTCGGAGACATTCTTCGCCTTGGCGCGCGCGAAATCCTTCGACCGGTTCAGAATGGTGACGGTGTTTTCCAGCGCTTCCTCGGCAACGCCGAGCGCATTCTCGATCCCCGCATCGCCCGATCCGACGACCGTAATATGCTGGTTCTTGAAATCCTCGGGATCGTCGACCTGATAGATGATGTGCGGCAGATCATATCCGTCGCAGCGCAGGCGATTGGGATTGCCCTGCGTGCCGATGGCGAGGACGATATTTTCTGCCGCGATCACCGTGCCCTTGGCGGTCTTGATCGAAAAGGCGCCCTTCTGCCCCGATACCTCGACGACCTCGGCCTGATAGGCGACATTGACCCCGTTGTTCGCGGCATCCTGATCCCAATTGCCCAGGATCGTCTCGCGCGCCCCCTCGGCGAAGCGGCAGTCGGACCGCAAATCGAGCCGTTCGGGCGTCGCAAGGACGCGCTTGCCCTTCTGATATTTGAAGATCGTATCCGAAAGATGGTCGGTCTTTTCCAGCAGCACATGCGCCAGCCCGAGCTGCGCCGCGCGCGCCGCGGCGCTCAGGCCGGCGGGCCCCGATCCGATGACCGCGACCTTGACCGCGTCGCTCATGCGCGATCGCTCCGCGATCCGCCGTCGCGCCCGTCGCCGTCGCTGCAGATGACCATGCGCACCAGCATCCCTTCCCCCTCTCGCCGGCCCCATTTGGCGATCAATTTACGGATGCGACCCGGACTTATGTCCTGGAAGGCGTAGCTATGCCCTTGAATGCGGGAAAAGGTCAATGCGGGAAAAGGTCGACCGGCGACGCGCGCACCGCGGTCGGCGAACATGATATTGAAGCGCTAAAGACGCGTCTTGGTCGGTCAGGCGATCTCGAACATCGCGGCAATGCGATCGGACGCCACGGGCTCGCACCGCGTCCAGCCTTCCGGGCCCAGCTTTTCCAGCGGGCGGAAGCGCGCCTTATACGCCATGCGGGCCGATCCTTCGATCCAATAGCCCAGATAGACGTAAGGCAGCCCCGCCTTGGACGCGCGGCGGATATGGTCTGCGATGATGAAGGTGCCCAGCCCCTCGCGCAGCGGATGGGCGGCATCGAAGAAGCTGTAGATCATCGACAGGCCGTCGCCCTGACGGTCGGTCAGGCAGCAGCCGACGAGCCGGCCGCGCGAACCATCGGTCGTCGGCTCGCGATATTCGATCATATAGCTGTCGACCGGAGTCTGCTCGACCATGTCGGCAAAATCCTGTTCGTCCATATCGGCCATGCCGCCATCGGGGTGGCGCGCGCCGAGATAGGATCGCAGCAGCGCATATTGCTCTTCGGTCGCCCAGGGCTTGCACGCGGTGACAACCAGATCGCTGTTGCGGCGGATCGTCCGCTTCTGCGATCCGCTCGGCTTGAACTCGCCCGCGCAGACGCGCACCGACACACAGGCGGTGCAATCGGCGCAGCTCGGGCGATAGGCGACCGACTGGCTGCGGCGAAAGCCGATCCGGCCGAGTGCGTCGTTCAGTTCATTGGCATTATTGCCGCTCAGTTCGGTGAAAACCTTGCGCTCGGTCTTGCCCGCCAGATAGGGGCACGGCGCCGGGCTGGTCACGAAAAAGCGCGGAAAACGGAACGGTGCGGACACGCGGGCTCAACCTCCGGATTTGCAGAAGCGCCCCCACCGCGGTGCGCCGTCGCCTTCGTTCCAGCGACTATGCCGCGCACGGTCAATGGTGCAAAGTCCATTTACCATTTTAAAGCGTCTCGAACTGAATCAGCCCGAAAATTTTCTGAATCCGCCGCTAACTCTTGTCTCGATTTGAATCGACTCGGCCGCGCCGGCGTCCGGTTCAGCTATAGCCGCGCAGTTCGTCGCCGGTCAGCGTCGCGACGTGCAGCACATTGGTCGAACCCGGCGTCCCGAAGGGCACCCCCGCCATCATCACCAGCTTGGCCCCCGCCTTGCCGATGCCGTGGCGCAGCGCCATGCGCTTACCCTTGGCGATCATCTCCTCGAAGCTGCCAATATCCTTGGTCGGCACCGCATGCGCCCCCCACAGCAGCCCCATGCGCCGCGCCGCATCGCGCTTCGGGGTCAGCACGAGCAAAGGCGCATTCGGCCGCTCGCGCGCGACGCGGCGCGCCATCCCGCCGAAACGCTGGCCTTCTTCGGCGTGAAGCCGGGCGATACGATCGTGGAACTGTGGCCGGGCGGCGGCTGGTATACCGAGATTCTGGCGCCGCTGACCCAAAGCGGTGGCGGCACGCTCTATGCCGCGGCGCCGTGGGAGCGCGGGCTGAACACGATCCGCAAGTGGCAGGAGGCCAAGCCCGACGCCTATGGCGCGGTCAAGCTCGCCGAATTTCCCGCGACCGGCGCCGGACCCAAGGTGCCCGACGGCAGCGCCGACGTGGTGCTGACCTTTCGCAACGTCCACAACTGGCGCTTCGGCGGCATGGACAAGACCGCCGAAGCCTTCCAGCAAATCTATGCGATGCTGAAGCCCGGCGGCGTGCTGGGCGTCGTCGACCACCGGCTGCCCGAGGCGATGGATTCGGCGCTCGAGGAAAAGAGCGGCTATATGAAGCGCTCGTCGATCGTCGCCTTTGCCGAAGCCGCCGGTTTCGAGCTGGCGGGCGAAAGCGAGGTCAACGCCAACCCCCGGGACACGCACGATTATGAAAAAGGCGTGTGGAGCCTGCCGCCGACGCTGACCAACAAGGATGTCGACCGCGAAAAGTATGTCGCGATCGGCGAATCGGACCGCATGACGCTGAAGTTCGTGAAGCCGGCAAGCTGAGCAAGCCGCTCGAAACGATCGACCCCGCGCTGCTGCTCAGCGCCTATGCGCAGGGGATATTCCCGATGGCCGACGGGGCGGACGACCCGTCGGTCCATTGGGTCGAACCGCGGCTGCGCGCGATCCTGCCGCTCGATGGCTTTCACCTGTCGCGCAGCCTGCGCAAGCTGCTGCTCGCCGACCGTTTCCGTGTCACCACCGACACCGCCTTCCCCGCGATGATGGCGCTGTGCGCCGAAGCCGCCGACGATCGGCCGACGACGTGGATCAACCCGGTGATCCGCGCGAGCTACGAACGATTGTTCCGCATGGGCCATGCCCATAGCGTCGAATGCTGGCACGACGGGGAACTGGTCGGCGGCCTCTATGGCGTGTCGCTGGGGCGCGCCTTTTTCGGCGAATCGATGGTCAGCCGGATGCGCGACGCCTCGAAAATCGCGCTCGCGCATCTCGTCGCGCGGCTCAGGACCGGGGGGTTCGAGCTGCTCGACTGCCAGTTCATGACGCCGCACCTCGCCAGCCTGGGCGCGATCGAAATGCCCCAGGCCGCCTATCTGGCGCGGCTCTATTCGGTGCTGTCGGGCGCCGGCGATGCGGCCTTGGGCGCCGCCGCGGGAGCGGCCGGAGCCGGGGTGCCGTCGCCGCCGTTCCCGGCGGGCGACTGGTCGGCGCTCGATGCCTTGGGCGCCGACGCCGGCTTGGGCGCGGAGCGCGCGACGGGTTCGCCGCCCGGATATGTCATCGCACAGCTTTTGACGAAGACATCATAGATCGGGTGCTGGATCACGTTGCGCTCGGGGCGTTCCTTGAACACCCAGCCCGAAAAGACGCGATACCATTTATTGTCGCGCTGATCCTGCACCGACAATTGCACGAAGGCGCCGGTTTCGGGGGGATCTTCCCACGGCGCCGTCTGTTCGCAGGCGCGCAGGCGAACGATCGCACGGCCGACGCGCGCGGTATCGCCCGGCTTCATCGTCAGATCCTGCACCAGCCCGTTGCGCTTGTTGAGCAGGCCCAGCACCGCAACGCGTTCGGCCATCGGGGTCGCGCCTTCGATCCCGCCGACTTCCTGCGGCACGGTTTCGGACTTGGCGATCTGCGGGATGTTGCTCGTCGTCTTGGTCTGGTTGCCGCGATCGCAGCCGGCGAGCGTCGTCGCCGCGAGCAGCGCGATCAGCGCGGAACGGAGAAGCGGCGTCGCCACGGCGCTCAGTCGGCGCCGGGCCGCCAGGCCTCGTAATCGCCGGTCGCGGCGGCGCGATGCCCGCCGCGTTCGAGCGCGCCGGCCGGGCGATAGGCACCCAGGCTACCGGTCAGATTTGCAGTCGGCTCGGCGAGCCAGGGGCGCGGCGCAGGCAGCACGTCGGACGGCAGTTCGTCGAAGGTGCCGTGCAGCCAGCCATGCCATTCGGGCGGCACGCGGCTCGCGTCGTTCGACCCCTTGTAGAGTACCCAGCGGCGCTTGCCGTCGCGCGACCGGAAATAGCGGTTGCCAAGGCCGTCCTCGCCGACCTGCTCGCCATTTTTCCAGCTGCTCAGCAGTGTGCCGACGGTCGCGCCGTCCCACCAGGTGAAAATCTTGCCCAAGATGCTCATGGCGGTGGCGTTTACAGGCAAGCGTGCGGGCTTCGCAAGCGGTCTTTGGCGAAAAGCGGCGCCATTACCGCCTGCCCCACCCCTACTTCCCCGCCAGTTCGAGCACCGCCGCTACTTCGCCGCCGCTGACGACGGGATCGAGCGATTCGGGGATGGCGTTTTCGGCGATCCGATCGATGCTGCCGTCGGCGCGCACGAAGATCATGTCGAGCGGGATCAGCGTGTTCTTCATCCAGAAATTGGCGATCTTCGGCTTGGCGAACGGAAACAGCATGCCGCCATCGGCGGGCAGCGAGGTGCGGAACATCAGCCCCTTTTCCTGTTCGGCCTCGGTTCGCGCGACCTCGACGCGAAAGCGGTGGGTGGTGCCCGCCATAGCGATGGTCAGCGGCACAGTCGCCTCTGCGCCGGCTTCGGCCTCGGCCTCGGCGCCCTTGTCGCAACCCGCAACGGGCAGCGCGAGCGCCAGGGTGAGGGCGGTCAGCATGGCTCGCATCGGCATCTCCTTGTCGACTTTCTGGTCGCCGTCTTGTCGCCGGCCTCGGGGTGCCGGACGTTCAGCGCCGCTGCCTAATCGAGCGCCGCGTCGGCGTCCAGCGCGGCCAGCGCCGCTGCGTCCCCCGGCGGGACAGCGAGGATACGCCGCGCGAGCGCGGGCGAATGGCCGGCGCGCGCGAAGGCGGCCACCTGGCGCTCGCGCTGCGCGGGATCGTCGAGCGGCTGGCGCGCGAACGGACCGAAGCGGCGGCGGCGCGCAAATCCGACGGCCGAAGCCACCGCCGCGCCCTCGGCGGCGTCGATCGCTTCGCCCGCGTCGGCTTCGTCGATGCCGTCGATGAAAAGCTGCGCGCGCACGCGCCGCGCGCCCAGCCCGCGCCGCGTCATCGCGGCGCCGCGCATCGCGGCATATTGCCGGTCGTCGAGGTAGCGCAGCCGTTCCATGCGGTCGGCAATCGCGTCGCATGCGGCGCGCGGATCGGCGGCATCGGTCCATTCGGCCTCGCGCAGCTTGCGTCCCAGATAGCGCAGCAATTTCGCCCGGCTGGTGGCGAAACGCGCCACATAGGCGAGCGCCAATTCGTCGAGTCGCGATGCGTCGAGCGGCTTTTTGCTTCGGTCGGACGGAGTGCGGCGGTTGGCCATATGCCATGTTTATGCCACAGTCGGGTCCGATTGAGAACGATCAGAGCCCCTATGCCCGGCGGAAAGCCCGGAAAAGTGGGCGATTATGTTCAAACAGTCAGGGATCGCGCACGCTCATCATGGCACCGGAAGATGACATGCTTGTTGCCGCATCCCCCGTTTCCCGGGATTCGACACCCCTTATGACCGAAAATTCCGCTTCTGCGGTGGCGGCGCTTGTCTCCACCCCGACCGAATGCGCCCAGCCGCGCCGCTTTTCGGACTTCGCCACCGTCGGCGAAGCGCTCGACTATGCCGCCGCGGGGACTCGCGGGCTCAATTTTCACGATCCGCGCGCCGCGCTGTTCTTCGGCACCATCTATGCCGGCGCCTGGCCGGTGCCGCTGCCGCTGCCGACCAGCTTCGGCGGACGCGACTCCTATGTCGGACAGCTTGTCGTCCAGCTCACGAGCTGCGACCCCAAGATGCTATTCTTCCCGCCCGAAATAGCCGCCATGGCCACCGAGGCCGCCGAACAGCGCGGCGTCCAGCCGATGGACTGGAGCGAATTTGCAGCGCGCCCCGCGCCTGTCGTCGATCTGCCCGAACAGAAGCCCGACGAAACCTGCTATCTGCAATATAGCAGCGGTTCGACGCGTTTCCCGCACGGCGTCGCCGTCACCCATGCGGCGCTGCTCAACAATCTCGCGGCGCATGCGCACGGCATGGAATTGCGTGACAGCGACCGCTGCATTTCGTGGCTGCCCTGGTATCACGACATGGGCCTCGTCGGCTGTTTCCTGTCGCCGGTCGCTAATCAGGTGTCGGTGGACTATCTGAAGACCGAGGATTTCGCCCGCCGTCCGCTCGCCTGGCTCGACCTCATCAGCCGCAACCAGGGCACGACGCTCAGCTATTCGCCGACCTTCGGCTATGACATCTGCGCGCGCCGCATTTCCAGCCAGACGCATGTCGCCGACCGTTTCGACCTGTCGCGCTGGCGCGTCGCCGGCAACGGCGCCGACATGATCCGCCCCGACGTGATGCAGAGCTTCGTCGACGCCTTTGCCGACGCCGGTTTCAAGGCGAGCGCCTTTCTGCCGAGCTACGGGCTGGCCGAAGCGACGCTGGCGGTCAGCATCATGCCCCCCGGCGAAGGGATCGTTGTCGAACTGGTCGAGGAAACCGAATTGTCAGGGGCCAGCGGCGACGCGGGACGCCCGACCCGCTACCGCGCGATCGTCAACTGCGGCCGCGCCGTGCGCGACATGACGATCGAGGTTCGCGACGAGGACGGCAATATCCTTCCCGACCAGACCGTCGGCAAGGTGTGGTGCACCGGCCCGTCGCTGATGACCGGCTATTACCGCGACCCCGAATCGACCGCCGCCTGCATGAAGGACGGCTGGCTCGATACCGGCGATATGGGTTATCTGTCAGATGGTTACATCTATATCGTCGGCCGCGCCAAGGACATGATCATCATCAACGGCAAGAATCACTGGCCGCAGGATATCGAATGGGCGGTCGAACAATTGCCGGGCTTCAAGTCGGGCGACATCGCCGCCTTCGCGATCACCACGCCGGGCGGTGAAGAGACGCCGGCGGTGCTCGTCCAGTGCCGCACCAGCGACGAGAAGGAACGCGCGGCGCTGCACGAAACGATCCGCGACCGGGTCCGCGCGATCACCGGCATGAACTGCCTCGTCGAGCTGATTCCGCCGCGCACGCTGCCGCGTACCAGCTCGGGCAAGCTCAGCCGCTCGAAGGCGCGCGCGCAATATCTGGCGGGCGAGATCCAGCCCTTCCGGATCGCCGCCTGAGCCGAACGGTGCGCAGCGCCAATTCTGTTCCGCTTCGGTACAGAAAATACGACGAAGCGAAGCGCGCGGTTACTTTCGAGTAACCCGCTTTCGCTATGCAAGCGGCGTGAAAAGCCTGTTTAGCGACCAGATTTCGGACGATGATCTTCCGCTGCGTACCCTGTTGGGCCTGACCCGGCAGGACGAAGCGGTCGGCGACCTGCGCCAGCTCCAGATCGCGCCGCTGCGCGGCCGGGGCGCACTGCGCCTCCTGCTCAACGGGGGCATGGCGCTGGTCGCGGGGTTCACCATGATGATGGAAACGGCGTGGCCGGTCGTCGTCGGCTGGCTCCTCGTGACGCTCGCCTTTTCGATATGGTCGTTCCGCACCTTCGACAGGTTGCCGCTCGACGATCCCAAATTCGCGACCGCGGCCGAGTTTCGCCTCTGTCATCGCCATGCGCTGTATTCGGCGCTGCTCTGGGGCGGCGCCTTCTGGTTGCAAGGGCTGACGCCCACGCTCGACCACGTCCTTTCGTTGTGGACGATCGCGCTGCTGCTGATGCTCGCGCTGACGATGGTCGCGCACAGCATGCCGCTGACCTGTATTCTCTATATCGCGCCCGTCACGCTTTCGGCCTCGCTCGCGACCGCGGCGGCCGGCGCGCCGCAGCTGACCGGGGTGACGATGGTCGCGGGGCTGCTCCTCGCTACCTTCTGCCTCCGGTTTGCGCAGACGCACATCCGTATCCGCCGCGCCGAAACGGTGCTGCACGAAAAGTCCGAGACGGTCAGCTTGCTGCTGCGCGAGTTCGAGGACACCTCGGCCGACTGGCTGTGGCAGACCGACAATTCGCGCCGGCTGGTCCATGTATCGCCGCGCCTTGCCTATGCGCTCGGCGGCAGCGCCGAGGCGCTCGAAGGCATTCCGCTGCTTCAGGCGCTGTCGGGCGACGCATGGGAAAGCGCAACCTTTCCCAAGGCACTGCACGACATGGCCGAACGGATGAAGCGGCGCGAAAGCTTTTCGAACCTGATCGTCCCCGTGACGATCGCCGGCAAGCGCCGCTGGTGGGAATTGTCGGCCTCGCCGCGCCTCGACGAGAGCGGCAAGTTCCTCGGCTTCCGCGGCGTCGGATCGGACGTCACCGAACAACATGCCACCGCCGAACAGATCGCCAAGATGGCGCGCTTCGACAATCTGACCGGCCTGCCCAACCGGCTGAGCCTGCACGAAGACCTGGCGCGCGCACTGACCCACGCGCTCGAGGCGAAATCACGCTGCGCAATGATGATGATCGACCTCGATCGCTTCAAGGCGGTGAACGATACGCTCGGTCATCCGGTCGGCGACAAATTGCTCGCGCAGGTCGCCGCGCGGCTCAAGAGCATGATGGAACAGGGCATGACCTGCGGCCGCCTGGGCGGCGACGAATTCGCGGTCGTGCTTCACAATATCGTCTCGTCCAAGGAGATCGAGGATCTGGCGCGGCGGATCATCGCGACGATCAGCCGGCCCTATGTGGTCGACAATCACCAGCTCTTCGTCGGCGCCAGCGTCGGCTATGCGATCGGGCCGCAGGACGGCAATACGGTCGAAACGCTGACCCGCAACGCCGACCTCGCACTCTACAAGTCGAAGGACAAGGGCGGCAATGTCGTCGCCGCCTATGTCGCCTCGCTCCACGCCCAGGCCGAGGAACGGCGCGTGATGGAGCAGGAATTGCGCGGCGCGCTCGATCGCAAGGAGTTCGAACTTTACTACCAGCCCGTCGTCACCGCCGAGGATGGCACGCTCAACGGCTTTGAGGCCCTGATCCGCTGGACCAACCAGAAACTCGGCAGCGTATCGCCCGGCCGCTTCATTCCGCTGGCCGAGGACAGCCGCCTGATCGGCCCGATCGGCGAATGGGTGCTGCGCACCGCCTGCGCCGAGGCGATGCGCTGGCCGTCGAATCTGAAGGTCGCGATCAACGTGTCGGCCGAACAGCTCACCGATCCCAATTTCGCCTCGGTTGTCGTCTCCGCGCTCGCGCAGAGCGGCCTGCCTCCGCAGCGGCTCGAGATCGAAGTGACCGAAAGCGTCTTTCTGCGCGACGGCGGCGGCGCAGCGCAGCTGCTCGACCAACTCATCGGCCTCGGCGTCCGGCTGTCGCTCGACGATTTCGGCACCGGCTATTCGTCGCTCGGCTATCTGCGCAAGACGCAATTCTCGACCATCAAGGTCGACCGCAGCTTCGTCGTCGGCGCCGCAAAGGGCAGCATCGAATCGATCGCGATCATCCGCGCCGTCGTCGCGCTCGCCGACAGCCTCGGCATGTCGACGACCGCAGAAGGCGCCGAAACCGAGGTCGAGGTCGACACGCTGCGCACGCTCGGCTGCAGCAATATCCAGGGCTATTATTATGGCCGTCCGATGCCGGCAACCGACGTGCTGACGCTGTTCCGGCCACCCGAATCGATCGCTACCGCAGCGGCCTGACCGCCCTCGGTTCACCGCTTCCGCATCGGTCCGCCGCGGCGCCGAAACGCCCGTTCGGCGACGAAGCGAAGAGCCTAAGCGACGAATTGCGCAGCTTAACAAAAGGTTCCCCCACCCACCGCACCAACGGCGCAACTCACCGCTAGACGGGTGGTGGTTGCGAAAGCCTGTGGCAGAGACGCTGCAACGCTTGAAGACAAGCCAATGGGGGGTCGCCTTTCATGCTTCATCGCCGCTTTCTGGGTGCATTTGCGCTGTGTGCTTCGCTGCTCGTCAGCCTTCCCGCCGCCGCGCAGAGCTATCTCCAGTGCGTCCCCTTCGCCCGTTCGGAATCGGGTGTCGAAATCCGCGGTAATGCCAAGACCTGGTGGTCGCAGGCGGCCGGTGAATATAAGCGCGGCCACGAACCCCGGAAGGGTGCCGTCATGGCATTCGCCGCGACCCGCGGCATGCCGCTGGGCCATGTCGCCGTCGTGAAGAAGGTCATCAGCGACCGCGAAATCCTGATCGACCATGCCAATTGGTCGCCGATCAACGGCCGCCGCGGCCAGATCGAGCGCAACGTCCGCGTCGTCGATGTCAGCGATGCCGGCGACTGGAGCGCGGTGCGCGTGTGGTATGCGCCGATCGGCGATCTCGGCCTGCGCGCCAATCCGGTGCAGGGCTTCATCTATCCCGACAGCGACAGCGCCCCCGACGGCTCGACCTTCGACGCACCGGTGTGGGCGAGCAACAATTGGAAGCCGGGCAACGGCCTCGACGTCGTCGCCGCTTCGCTGCGCTGAGTTGAACTGAGCAAAGTCTAACCGCTAATCGTCATTGCGAGCGCAGCGAGGCAATCTCCGGCTTTCGATCTGGAGATTGCTTCGCTGCGCTTGCAATGGCGAAAGGCCGATCAGTCGTCCGACGCGTCGTCGCTCTCGGCCCCGGCATCTTCGAACCAGGCTTCGACCGGGCCCGACAGCTTGATCGTCATCGGCTGGCCGAAACGGTCCTTCGACTTGCCCGCCGCGACGCGGATCCAACCTTCCGAGATCGAATATTCCTCGACGTCGGTGCGTTCCTGGCCCTTGAACCGGATGCCGATGCCGCGTTGCAGCACCTCCATGTCGAAATGCGGCGAGCGGGGGTTGGTCGACAGGCGGTCGGGGGGCGTATCGGTCATCTGAAATCTCCGTTTTCTGGCCGCTGCCGCTAGGCGAGCCAGCCTCGCAAATCAAGCGCCGCTGCGCCTTGC
>LULV01000098.1_pt1 | contig 23153 bp, 19 predicted proteins | sample 728081 | NCBI WGS metagenome assembly LULV01 (sample SAMN03860280, study PRJNA289734) | marine metagenome | biome: seawater column; feature: ocean; material: water; isolation source: Red Sea water column Station 108 - depth 25m | place: Saudi Arabia: Red Sea | collected 2011-10-15 | depth 25 m | reverse complement strand
CATCCGGCCCGGTTGGGCCGCCATCGACGCATGGGAAGCAAAGGCGGCGACGCGCAAGGCGCGGCGCGCGTTGGCGCGTTAGCACCGGAAGCCTGGGGCATTATCGTCCGCAGGCCGAACTGGCCCGACGATCGGTACAGCTTTTAGAAGCGGAAAGCGGTTCCGACATAGACCGCCTGACTGTCGCGGCGCGCGTCCGTCAGCGGCTGGAAGCGGTCGTCGGCCTTGTAACGGACGCCCGCGGTCACATCGAGATTCTTGGTCAGGCGATAACTGCTGACGACATCGACGGTCTGCTCTTCGCCCGGCGCAGTGATGCGATCGGTCGCGCCGGCCGGATCGGTCGGACGGCTGACCATCTTCGTCGCGAAGCGCGATTTCTTGTTGTCGGCCTGTTCGGGCGCCCGCGCCACCGGCAGGTTGCGCAGGTCGGTGCCGCTGGGCAGCGCCGGGGTCACGAATTTTTCAAACCCGACCGACGCGCCCAGATTATAGGTCACGGGGGCGATCGAGATCGGCGATTTGGTGCGGCCTGCGGCAAGCGCGGCGGTGCGTGCGCTCGACGAATCGTCGCGGGCGCGAATCACGACGGTGATCGCGCGATTCTTGTGTCCGTCATCGGGCAGCGCGGGCGTGAAGCTGAAGCCGCGGCGCGCCTCTTCCGAGATTTTGATATAGCGGGCGATCAGGCGCGGGTCGCCCGACGCCGGGGTGAATTGGCCAAGCACCGAATTCGAAAGCTGGGTGTCGCGAATCCGGTCGGCGCGTGTCATCGACGCGAGCGCAGGCGGAAGCGCAACGGTAACCGCTGCTACCGCGAACAGGCCTGCTTTCCAAAAATGTCGCGAATTCCGCGCCATTGCTCTGCGACTCCAACCCCAATCGACTCCTGAGATAGGACGACGGGGGCGACAATTCCAGTGATTCCCGACCGATTGATCGCGCGTCGCCGGCTTTTCGCCGAACATGTTGCGCGAACAGCACAGTGGCGGGCGGAGATGAGCCGGGGATGAACGGTCGAAACACCGGAAATGGCGCGCTTGCCGGACGGCGGCAAGGGCGATAGAGACGCTTGCAAATTTCCGCATGCGCGCCCGCCATTTGCTGCCCGCGCGCCCAGAATAAGGTGTTACGGCATGTCCAAGCTTACCCTTCTTGCCTCGCTCGGTCGTCGTCCGGCCGCGCTCGCCCTGATCGGGGTCGCGGCGCTCGGCCTGTCGGCCTGCGGCGGGAAGGACCGGCCGCGCGCCGACCTGGCGGCGAGCCAGGTGACGACGATCGGCGTCAATTCCTATCTGTGGCGCGCGTCGCTCGACGCCCTGTCGTTCATGCCGCTGCTGCAGGCCGACAGCTCGGGCGGGGTCATCATCACCGACTGGTATGCGAACCCCGGCAATCCGAACGAGCGCATGAAGGTGACCGTGTCGATCCTCGATCGTGACCTGCGCGCCGATGCGCTGCGCGTCGCCGCGCTGCGTCAGGTCGCCCAGAACGGCACCTGGGTCGACGCGCCGGTTCAGGCCGCGACGGTGCAGAAGCTGGAAGAAATCATCCTCACCCGCGCCCGCGACCTGCGCCGCAGCGCGATCAAGGGCTGAGTTTCGGATTTCGGTGTTTCCCCGCGAAGGCGGGGATCCATCTCCGGTTGTTCCGGATTTGAACGGCAGGTGATGGGCCCCCGCTTCCAGCCTTTGGCTGAAGTTTATCCTGAGCGCCCGTCCTGCGGGCAGTCGAAGGGCGGGGGCACACTATTTTGATCGATGGTATTTTGACAAACGGGGTAACCGACCAAATGACCCGCGAAACGCGCTTTGGCGCCCTCGCCGCCGACGCCCGCTGGCAGGCGGCATGGGACGCCGCGAACAGCTTTGCGACGACCGACAGTTCGGATAAGCCAAAGGCCTATATCCTCGAGATGTTCCCCTATCCGTCGGGACGCATCCATATGGGGCATGTCCGCAACTATGCGATGGGCGACGTGCTCGCGCGCTTCAAGCGGATGACCGGACATGACGTGCTGCATCCGATGGGCTGGGACGCCTTTGGCATGCCGGCCGAAAATGCCGCGATGGAAAAGGGCGTCCACCCCGGCGGCTGGACGCGCGACAATATCACGGCGATGCGCGCGCAATTGAAGCGCCTCGGCCTCGCGATCGACTGGAGCCGCGAACTCGCGACGTGCGAGCCCGACTATTACGGGCAGGAACAGGCGCTGTTCCTCGACCTGTTCGCGCACGGGCTGGTCACGCGCAAGGAAAGCTACGTCAACTGGGATCCCGTCGACATGACCGTGCTCGCCAACGAGCAGGTTATCGACGGGCGCGGCTGGCGTTCGGGCGCGCTGGTCGAGAAGAAGAAACTCTCGCAGTGGTTCCTGAAGATCACCGACTTGGCCGACGAACTGCTCGACGGCCTCAAGAGCCTCGACCATTGGCCCGACAAGGTGCGGCTGATGCAGGAAAACTGGATCGGCAAGTCGCAGGGCCTGGAATTCAGCTTCAAGCTGGCAGGCGGCGCGCCGGGCTTCGACGTCTTCACGACGCGCCCCGACACGCTGTACGGGGCCAGCTTTGCGGCGATTTCGCCCGACCATCCGCTGGCCGAGTCGCTCGCCAAGGATGCGCCGCGCCTTGCCGCGTTCATCGAGGAGTGCCGCCGTCAAGGAACGTCGGCCGAACAGCTCGAAACCGCGGAAAAGATGGGCTTCGACACCGGCCTGTCGGTGCAGCATCCGCTCGACCCCGACTGGCACCTGCCGATCTGGGTCGTGAATTATGTGCTGATGGATTACGGCACCGGCGCGATCTTCGGCTGTCCCGCGCACGACCAGCGCGACCTCGACTTTGCGCGCAAATATGATCTGCCCGTCCACCGCGTGATCGCGGACGGTGACGAGACCGGCCAGATCTTCCGCGGCGACGAAGCCTATACCGGCCCCGGCCGCCTCGTGAACAGCCACTTCCTCGACGGGATGAGCATCGACGAGGCGAAGGCCGCGATCATCGCGCGCGCCGAGCATGAAGGCTGGGGCAAGGGCACGACCGTCTGGCGCCTGCGCGACTGGGGCGTCTCGCGCCAGCGTTACTGGGGGACGCCGATTCCCTTCATCCATTGCCCGGCCTGCGGCCTCGTGCCGGTGCCGAAGGATCAATTGCCCGTCGTACTGCCCGAGGATGCCGATTTCTCGGTCCCCGGCAATCCGCTCGACCGCCATCCGACGTGGAAGCATGTCGCCTGCCCGACATGCGGCGGCGAGGCGGTGCGCGAGACCGATACGCTCGACACCTTCGTCGATTCGTCGTGGTATTTCCTGCGCTTCGCGTCGGCACCGGCGGACAAGCCGTTCGATCCCGACGTCATCCGCCGCTGGCTGCCCGTCGACCAATATATCGGCGGCATCGAGCATGCGATCCTCCATCTGCTCTACGCGCGCTTCTGGACGCGCGCGCTGAACAAGCTCGGCATGATCGACATCAAGGAGCCCTTCGCCAGCCTGTTCACGCAGGGCATGGTGACGCATGAGACCTACAGCCGTGCACAGGGCGAGGGCCTGCCGCCCCTCTTCTTCACCCCCGACGAGGTGATGCGCAGCCCCGACGGCGCGACGCTGGAGGCCGATGGCGCGCCGGTCGAGGTCGGCCGGGTCATCAAGATGTCGAAGTCGAAGAAGAATGTCGTCGATCCCGACGCCATTCTCGACCAATATGGCGCCGACGCCGCACGCTGGTTCATGCTCTCCGACAGCCCGCCCGAGCGCGATCTGCCGTGGAGCGAGGCCGGGATCGAGGGTGCGTGGCGCTTCGTCCAGCGCTTGTGGCGCCTGTTCGGCGACACCGACAATGTCGGCGACGGCGGCGAGGACAAGGCGCTGGCGCGCAAGCTGCACCAGGCGATCGCGGGCGTTGCCGCCGACATCGAATCGCTCGGCTTCAACAAGGCGGTGGCCAAGATCCACGCGCTCGCCAACGATATCGAAAAGGCGAAGCCTTCGGCGACCCGCGCCGAAGCGTGCCGGACGCTGATCCTGCTCGTCGCGCCGATGATGCCGCATCTGGCCGAAGAGGCCTGGGCGGCGCTGCCCGCGGCGCAGCGGACGACCCCGATGATCGCCGACGCCGCCTGGCCCGCCGCCGACCCGGCGCTTCTCGTCGATGACGAGGTGACGATCGCGATCCAGATCGCCGGCAAGCTGCGCGACACGATGACCGCCGCGAAGGGCGCCGACAAGGCCGCGCTCGAGGCCGCGGCGCTCGCCCGCCCGCGCATCGCCGAGCTGCTCGGCGGCGCCGCACCCAAAAAGGTGATTGTCGTTCCCGACCGACTGGTGAATATCGTTCCCTGACATGAAACACCTGCTCACCTCCTCGCTCGTCGCCGCTTCGCTGCTTCTTGGCGGCTGCGGGCTCCGGCCGCTCTATGCGAACGGCAGCAAGGGCGCGGTGGCGCAGGTGTTGGCCGACGTCGATGTCGCGCCGATCGAGGGGCATAATGGCTGGCTCGTCCGCAACGCGCTGCGCGACCGGTTGCAGGCGACGCAGGGCGGACATGGTGCGGGCCAGCGGCTGCGCCTCGACGTGCGGCTCGAGGATTCGATCACAGGCCTCGGCGTCCGCTCCGACGATGCCGTGACGCGCGAGCGGCGGACGCTGCGCGCCCGCTATCAGCTCGTCGACGCGGCAAGCGGCGAAGTTCTGCTCGACGCGACCGCGGCGCAGGATGGCGGGATCGACGTCGTCGGCAGCGAATATTCGACGATCGCCGCCGAATCGACGACGCTCGAGCGGCTCGCGTCGGGAATCGCCGACCAGATCGTCGCGCGGCTGGCGGTCTTCGCCGACCGCGGCGGCGGCCAGCCGGCGCCGTCCGCCCCGGCGCCCTGACCGGCATGAAGTCGGTCAAGCCCGGCGAACTCGAACGCCTCAGCCGCCTCGATCCCGCGGTCCGCTTCATCCTGCTGACCGGCCCCGACGACGCGACGATGGAAAGCGTCGCCGCGCATCTGATCGCGCTGGCCGGCAAGGAGGCCGAGCGGGTCGATCTGACATCGGGCCAGATGGCACAGGACGGCGCGCTGCTCGCCGCCGAAGCGGCGTCGATGTCGCTCTTTTCGCCGGCGCGCGTCATCCGGCTCGAGATTTCGGGCGGCGGCGACGATTGCCTCGCCGCCGTCGAGGCGCTGCTCGGCGCGGACAGCGTGCTCAACCCGGTGATCGCGACCGGCGCCTCGGTCACCGCGCGATCGAAGCTCGTCAAGCTGGTCGAGGGCGCCAATCATGCCGTCGCCGCCATCTGCTACCAGCCCGACCGCCGCGCGCTCGTCGGCATCGCGATGGAAGCCGCGGCGGCGCAAGGATTGCGGGTTGCCAATGCCGAGGCGCAATTGCTCGTCGATCTCGTCTCGGGCGATCAGGCGCTGATGCGCCGCGAGATCGAGAAGATCGCGCTCTACCTCGACGCCGGCCCCGACCGGCAACGGCAGGTCACGCCCGCCGACATCGCCGCGCTGGGCGCCGCGACGCATGAAGAGGATGTCAGCGCGTGCATCAACGTCGCGCTCGGCGGCAAGCTGCGCGATCTGCCCGACATGCTGGCCCAGGCGGCGGCGGTCGGCGTTGCCGAGATCCGCATCATCCGCGCGCTGGCGATCCGCGCGATGCAGCTCGCCAAGCTGCGCGCCGAGGTCGATGCCGGCGCGCACCCGGCGACCGTCGTCGCGGCGAAAAGCAGCGGCGTATTCTGGAAAGAGCGTGATGCGGTGACGGCGCAGCTGCACATCTGGGATTCGGTGCGCGTTGCGCGGTTGATGACGCGGCTGCTGGAATGCGAGCGCGCGCTGAAGGCATCGGGCACCGCAGGCGCGGTGCTGTTCCGCAAGCTGATGACCGACATCGCGCATCAGGCCGCGCGCGCGCGCTGACGCCGGACCGTCAGGCCGCCGCGGGCGCTTCCTTTGCCTCGCGGCGCGCCTTCGGGTCGTCGGGCGGAACGAAAGTCCACACCGTATCGCCGGCCTCTACCGTCGGGCGGTGGCGGGTCGAGAAAATTGCGAGGTCGCCCGACGCCTTGACCACCATCAGGCTGTCGCCCCCCGACGCCTTCATCCGCGCGACGAAGTCGGCATAGGGGAATTTTTCGGTGATCCGGGTGCGGCCGAAGGTCCATCCGGCGTGGAGCCGGTCGAGCTGCGTGTCGATCGTGGTGCCGCCGATGGTGAACACGCGACCGAGCCGCTGGCTCGCGCCGGTCGCCTCGCCCGCGACTCGGCTGACGCGGTCATGGCCGATCTCGGGCGCCAGCTCGCCGCAGATCAGCGCGTTGTAGCTGTCATTGTCGGTCGCAGCGATGAGCTGCTGATACTGGCCCATGTCGATCGCATCCTCGTGCACCTCGTCCAATATGTCGCCGTGATAGACGCGAATGTCGGCGCGTCGCGCGCGGCGTAGTGCGAACTTGCTGGCGTCGGCGATCATCACGCCGCGATCCTGTTCCTTGACGAACTGCGCGAAGGCGATCGTCCAGCTGTTCGCCCCGACGAGCAGGACGCCGTCGCCCTTGCCCTGATCGAGGCCGAGCCAGCGCGCGAAGGTTCCGGCGGTAAAGCCGTGCGCAAAGATCGTCGCGATAACGACGCCGAAGCCCAAGGGCACCAGCGCCTCCGCCCCCGGCACGCCATAGTCGGTGAGGCGCAGCGCGAAGAGGCCCGTTACCGCAACCGCGACGATCCCGCGCGGGGCGATCCAGGCGACGAACAGCCGCTCCTTGAGCGGGATGCGCGTGAAGAGCAGCGCGGTCATGATCGTCAGCGGGCGCACGACGAAGAGCAGCAGAAGGAGGAAGATCAGGAAGCGGAACTGGAAATTCTTCACCACGTCCCAGTTGAGCGTCGCCGACAGGATGATGAAGACGCCCGACACCAGAACGACGGTCAGATCCTCCTTGAAGCGTTGCAGCGAGCGGGTCGAATAGGTTTCGCGGTTCGCCATCACGACGCCCATCACGGTGACAGTGATCAGCCCGGTTTCGTGCATGATGAGGTCCGAAAGCACGAAGACCGCGATCACGGTCGTCAGCAGCACCGGCGCCTTCAGATATTCGGGCACCCAGCCGCGCGGAAAGGCCCAGGTCAGCAGGAATCCCGCCGCGCCGCCGATCAGGATCGCCAGCACGCTCGCCGCGACGACGTCGGTGACGATGCTCACGCTATTCGCATCGGCACCGCCGTGGGTGATGTAGCTGTAGATACCGACCGCGAGCAGCGCGCCGATCGGATCGTTCACAATCCCTTCCCACTTGAGCATATTCTTGACGCGCGGCGCGATGTTGAGCGAGCGGAGCATCGGCGCAATTACGGTCGGTCCCGTCACCACCATCACCCCGCCGAACAGCGCCGCGAGCTCGAACGGCAGGCCCGCGCCATAATAGGCCGCGGCAGTGCCGAGCGCCCAGCCGACCGGCACGCCGATGAAGACGAGCATGAAGACCGCGGTCCCCGCCTGGCGCAGCTCGCGAAACTTGAGGCTCAAGCCGCCTTCGAACAGGATCACCGCGACGGCGAGCTTGATCATCGGTTCGCGCAGCGCGCCGAAATCGCGCACCGGATCGATCAGCCCGAGCACCGGCCCCGCCAATATGCCGGCGACGAGCATCAGCGCGATCGCGGGTTTGTTGGTTCGCCACGCCACCCATTGGGCGCCGATGCCGATCACGCCGATCAGCGCGATTTTTACGAGCAGGGAGTCGATCGCGAACATGCCCCCAGCCTATGCAGGGTCGGCGCAAAGGTTCCACAAAAAAGAACCGCCCGTCTGCCTTTCGGCAAGCGGGCGGTTCCTTATTCGGCCGGGCGTGCCGGCCGCATGTTACGCGATCAGAACTTGCCGCGCAGCGTCACGCCATAGGTGCGCGGTTCGGCAAGGAACTGCGAGAACAGCTGACGGCCGCCCGGATATTGCGGATCCGAGAATGCGCTGCTCACGCCGCCTTCCTGGAAGGGCGAGTTGAACGCGACCTGGGCATATTGCTTGTTGAACAGGTTCTGCGCCCAGAATTCGATGCCCCACTTTTCGTCGGGACCGCGAACGCCGACGCGCGCGTTGAAGATCGCGTAGCCGTCCTGCTCCTTCTGCGGGAAAAGATCCGAACCCGTATTATAGTCGCTGGTCATGCGACCATCGATATAGACGAGGCCGGTCAGACCGCTGCTGCCGATTTCGGGCGTCCAGGTCACGCTGCCGGTCGCGACCAGTTCGGGCGCATTCGACAGATTGTTTCCGGGGAGCAGGCGCAACGCAGGATCGAGCGGCGCACCCGATGCATTGCCGACCAGATTGTTGCGATATTTGGTCCGTGCATAAGTCAGACCAGCGGTCATGCGGAAGTTGCGCGCCGGAACCAGCGAGGTTTCGAGTTCGAAGCCCTGCGTACGAACGCCCCAGCCCACATTGTCCGCTGCACAGGCACCGGTTGTAACGGCAGCAGCATTATAGTTCGGCGAGCCGGTGAACTTGCTCTGATCGCGATCGGCTCCGTTGAGATCAGCCGAGCAACCGTTGACGTTCTGCACCAGGAACACGCTGCCGTTAAACGTATTGAGCTGGAAGCTGCTGAAATCCGAACGGAAGAAGGTCAGCCCTGCGCTGAACGGCCCGGTCGAATATTTGGCGCCCAGTTCGTAGCTGTCGACCGTTTCCGGATCGAACTGCAGATTGCCCACAAGCGACTGCGCTCCGCCAGCCTGGGCAAAGGACCAGGTCGGAACGCCGCCAACGATCTGGATCGGATTTTTCAGCGCCGACCGATCGAGGTTGAAGCCGCCGGCTTTGTAACCGCGGGCATAGCTTGCGTAGATCAACAGATCGTCGACCGGCTTGTACGACAGGATCGCGGTGCCGGTCCACTTGTCTTCGCTGCGCTGATCGTTGATCGAAACGCCGTTCAATTCGGCCGTCGAGTTGCCTTGACAGGCAAGCCCGATCAGCCCCGCAGAAACCGGCTGCAACGCAGTGACGCCAAGAAAACCGCCGACCAGATTCTGGACGTTGACGCAGGCCTGATTGTCGTTGGTGAAGGTCGCCGCAAACTTCTTCTTGTCGTGGGTGTAGCGCACACCCAAGGTCAGATCGAGCTTGTCGGTGATGTGGAAGATATTGTGGGTGAAAAGCGCCCAGTTGGTATCGTCCTGCCGGTAGCGGTCGTCAATACTACCCTTGTCGCTGATGCTGTCGAGTTGATCGAGCGCAGCGTAGATCGCCGGGGAAGCCGCGCCGAAGGCGGCCGGTCGTGCGGCAACACAGCCGGGTGACGTCGGCGAATAGAGACCCGCAAGCGCCCCGCCCGAGATAAGGCGGCAAGAGGCGAAGCGGCCATATTGCGTGCCAAACCGCAGATTGTCGCGCACCGTCAGCTTTTCATTGGCATAGAAGCCGCCAACGAGCCAGTCGAGCTTGCCGTCGAGCGCTTCACCCTGCAGGCGCAGTTCCTGCGTGAAGGTGTGAAACTGACGGTAGGCATTGTCGCTCGGCGCACGATAGAGGATGTCGACCGCGCCATAGTCGAGGTCACCCGCCTGACCCGAACGATATTCGCGGTAGCCGGTGATCGAGGTCAGCGTCGCGCCGCCCAAGTCCCAGTCGATCTGGCCCGAAAAGCCGTAATCCTTGGTCTTGCCAGCGAAACTGCGGCCGGGGCTGACCGACAGGTTGCGGCTGTAACCCTGGCTGAAAGCGCTGAGCGGTTGACCAAGGTCGCGCAGCACGTTGATGATGTTATTGCCATCGGCCTGCGGTACGTTTGGCGGCGTTCCTGTCGCTCCAGTCGACAGCGGCGTCGACGGATTGTTGAGATTGCCGATGTACGGGTTGACGCTGTTGTCGACATAGATCGCGCCGCAGCATTTTTCGTTGCGATAGGTATAGTCGGCGATCAACCGGATCGACAGCGCGTCGGTCGGTTCGAACAGCAGCTGGCCGCGCAGGAAATAGCGGTCGCGGTTGTTGACGTCGGTATTGTTCGTCGTGTCGCGCAGGAAGCCGTCGCGCTTGACCCAGACGCCATCGAGGCGCGCCGCAACCTTGTCGGTGATCGGGCCCGTAACGCTGCCGCTCAGGCGCCAATAGTCGTAGTTGCCATAGGTGATTTCGCCGCTGGCGCCGAAGTTGAAGTCGGGCTTTTTCGAATAGATGCTGATCAGGCCCGCCGACGAATTGCGTCCGCCGAGCGTGCCCTGGGGACCGCGCTGGACTTCGACTCGGTCGATCTCGCCCAGTTCGTTGAGGCCGATGCCCGAACGCGAACGGTAGACGCCGTCGATGAAGACCGGAACCGAGCTTTCGAGGCCGGGGTTGTCGCCGACGGTGCCGATGCCGCGAATACGCGCCGAACCATTGGCTTCCGAGCCCGTCGACGAGACGAGCAGCGACGGCGCCACCTGGTTGAGCTGGCGAATGTCGTTGGCGCCGCTGTTCTGCAGCGTTTCGGCGCTGACCGCCGAAATGGCGACCGGCACGTCCGACAGCAGCTGCGAACGGCCCTGCGCGGTCACGACGATCGCATTGGCGGTGTCTTCGGCATTATCGGTGGTGGCATCCTGCGCAAAGGCAGGCGCCGAGACGGCCGCGACGGCAATCGACACGCCCAGCGCGGTCGTGCGAAGCAGACGGGCATTCAGTAGGGAAGATGATGTCACTTTGGGCACTCCTCTCAGATAATTTCTTTTTTCGTTGCCCTTATGTCATACCGCAAATAGCGGCCCGATCCAGCGAGACCCCTGCTTTTTCGACGTTTTTGGACGGGTGATGCTTTTTGGCCACAGCGCGGCCAGGGCGCGATACAGCGCCGTAGCGCGCTATCGCGCCGCCGCCCTTTTGCTTGCCGTAGCGTCATCGCGGGTCGCCGCGGTCGAGGGAAAGGCGAGCAGCCGCCCCTGCGCATTCAACGCCGCATGATATCTCCCAGCGAAATTGGCAGCGATCGCCGGGTCGAATACGTCGAGGCCGCCGGTCAGGCTGCCAAAGGCGGGCAGGATCAAACGCTTGGCGTCATGCGCGAAGCAGGGGCGCGAGACGGGGCGGCCACGAAGCTGCAGCCGCAGCTTGGGGTGGAAATGCCCCGATATCTCGGGCCGCGCCTCGTCCGGGCAACATTGGTGGCGCAGCATGATGCCGTCGACACAAAGCGCGTCGGCGATCGCCCCGCCCCACGCCCCGCCCGTCAGCCCGTCGTGATTGCCGGCGACCCAGACGAGTTCGGTCATCGCCGCCAGCGCGCGCAGCCGATCCGCCGCCGCCGGCGCGATGCGCTCGTCCGCGGTTCGATCATGAAAACTGTCGCCGAGACACCATATCGCGCGGGCGCCCGTCCGCCGCGCAAGATCGGTCAGCCGGTCGAGCGTATCCTGACTGTCGTAGGGCGGCAGCAGCTGACCATGCGCCGCGTACCAGCTCGCCTTTTCCAGATGCAGGTCGGCGACGATCAGCGCCCCGTGCCGCGGCCAGAACAGCGCCCGTTCGGCAAGCAGGTGAAAGGTCTGGCCGGCAAAGTCGAAGGCGGGCGCGGGCGGCATCGCGCCGCTATGGCGCGCTATCCCGCCGCGGGCAAGCGCCGCGGACCGATCGCTTTGTTAGCTCCCGCGCGCCGCATTGTTGAGCGCGAAACGCTGGCCGGTCTCGCGGCTCGCCCCGCTCGGCAAATCGAAGACGACGCGGCGGTTGGGGAAATCGATCTCGATCCGGTCAAATAGTGACATGCTGTCCATCCCCAGCAGCAACGCCGGTCGATCATCAAGACCCAGCGCCCGAAAGGCTTGGCTGTCAGCGAAGCTAACGGGCAAGTCGTTGATGTCCAGACCCTTGACCGTAATGCGCTTGATCGCCGTCCGCGTCGCAGGGACCGCCTCGCCAGTCACGGCGCTCAGCGTAGTCTCGACAAAGGGCACGCGGTTGGCACGCCTCGCCGCAACCAGCCGCTGCAACGCCAGATTTCCGACGCTCGTTTGCGCGCCCGTATCGACGATGAGGTCAATGCGCTTTCCATCGAGCCGGGCGTCGGACAGGATAAGGCGGCCCGCGGCATTGCGCGCGGTAACGACAATGGCGTCGTCGTCGCGGATAATCGGTGCAGCACGCTTGCGCGTTGCCAGTATCTCCATGTGCTGCTTGCGAAAGTCGATCAGGACGCGCCGGTCTTCGAGCATGTCGACGCCGATCAGGCCGGCGGCGCCGATATGGCGACCGTAGAAGGCGGGCGCGACCAAGCCGGTCATCTCAAGGTCGGTCATTTGCAGGGCGGCGACCCGAAAGCTGGGGACGGTCGCAGAGCCGCCGATGGTCGCCAGCCGGAGCTGTTCGCCCGGCGCCAGCTTGAGTCGGGCGGCCAGTTCGCGGGCGATCACGGTCCGTTCGGCGCCGGTATCGACGAGGAAGGAAAAAGGCCCCTGCCCGCCGATCGTGACCTCTACCGCCATACGCCGCGTCGCATCAAGATCGAAAGGCTGAATGAAGGGAATGAGCGCGCCGGTTGCGGGATCGACGACCATATCGGGCGTTGGATCCGCGGCAGCCGGGGGAACAGCAGGTGCTGCGGGTGCCGTCGGCGCGCCGACAGGCTGGGCCGATCCGATCAACAACGGTGCGGCGAGCAACAACGCCATCAGCGTGGGACGATGCGCGTTATGCTTCATGGCGGCATCCTCTCTTTATTGTTATAGGCCCATAATACACCGTTTCGCGATGTCCGGCAAGCAAGCCGCCGAAGGGTCAGGCGCCGCCCATCGCGGTTGCCGCGAGCGTATCGGCGAGCTCGCCGAGCAGCGCGTCGTCGAGGTCCGAGGCCGCGACATTTTCGCGCCCGATCAGCACCAGCACCGGGATCGCGAGCGGACTGATCCGCTCCAGCCTTTGGTGCACCATCGTCCCCGCGGCGCGGTCGAGCAGGTCGCCGAGCCGCGCGACATCGGTGAGCCGCTCGCGCGCGTCGGCCCAGGCGGCTTCGATCAGCAGATGATCGGGTTCATATTTGCGCAGGACGTCGAAGATGAGATCGGTCGAAAAAGTCACCTGCTTGCCCGTCTTGCGCTTGCCCGGATGCTGGCGTTCGATCAGCCCCCCGATCACCGCAACCTCGCGGAAGGCGCGCTTCAGGAGGTGCGAATTTTCGACCCATTCGACGAACTCGCCTTCCAATATGGTCGCGTCGAACAGCGCCTCGGGATGCGCGACCGGCTTCAGCGACCAGAGCGCGAGCGCATAGTCGGAAGCGACGAAGCCGAGCGGCTGTAGCCCCGCGCGCTCCATCCGTTTCGACAGCAGCATGCCCAGCGACTGATGCGCGTTCCACCCCTCGAACGGATAGCAGACAAGATAATGCGCGCCCTCGTGCGGGAAGGTTTCGACCAGCAGCTCGCCGGGGCGCGGCAGCACCGAGCGCAGCGCCTGCATCTCGAGCCAGAAGCGCACATCCTCTGGAAAGCGCCGCCAGCTCGCCGGATCGGCCAGGAAGGCGCGCACCCGGTCGGCGAGCCGCGTCGACAGCGCCATCCGCGCCCCGACATAGGAGGGAATGCGCGCCGGACGCGTCGTTGCGCGCACGATGAGGTCGGTATCGCGGATCGTCTCGACCTCGAGGCTGAGGCCGGCGAAGGCGAAGGTGTCGCCCGCGGTCAGCGTGCTCGCGAAATATTCCTCGACGCTGCCGAGGCGCCGCCCGTTCTTGAAGCGCACGTCGAGCGTCGGGGCATCGACGATGATCCCGGCGTTGAGCCGGTGCTGCGCCGCGAGCCGGGGGTGCGCGATGCGCCAGCCGCCCTGCCCGTCGGGTGCCAGGCGGCGGAAGCGGTCATAGCTTTTGAGCGCATATCCGCCGTCGCGAACGAAGCCGAGCAGGCGCGCAAAGAGCGCCGCGTCGATCCAGCGATACGGCTGCGCACCGCGGATTTCGACAAGCAGATCTTCCTCTCGGAAGGGTGCGGCGCACGCGAGCGCCATGACATGCTGGGCCAGCACGTCGAGCGCGCCGGGACGGAAGCGATCGGCATCGCGCTCGCCCGCCTCGACCGCGTCGAGTGCGGCGCGCGCCTCGAGATATTCGAAGCGATTGCCCGGCACGATCAGCGCCCGGCTCGGCTCGTCGAGCCGGTGGTTAGCGCGACCGATACGCTGGAGCAGCCGCGACGAACCCTTGGGCGCCCCCATCTGGATCACGCAGTCGACATCGCCCCAGTCGAGACCCAGATCGAGGCTGGAGGTTGCGACGAGCGCCCGCAATCGCCCCTCGGCCATGGCGTTTTCGGCGCGCTGGCGCGCCTCGCGGTCGAGGCTGCCGTGATGGATCGCGATCGGCAACGACAGATCGTTGACCTTCCACAATTCCTGGAAAATCAGCTCGGCCAGCCCGCGCGTGTTGCAGAAGATGATCGTCGTGCGGTTCTTCGCGATTTCGGCCATCACCTGATGCACCGCATAGCGTCCCGAATGCCCCGCCCACGGCACCGCGCCTTCGGGCAACAGGATCGCAATGTCGGGATCGGCGCCGCGCTCGCCCTCGACCAGCGTCACGCGCGTCGCATCGCCCTCGGGCGCGAGCCAGGCGCGATAGGCGTCCGCATCGGCAATCGTCGCCGACAGGCCGACGCGCCGCAGCCCCGGCGCAATGCGTTCGAGGCGCGCGAGCGCGAGGCTGAGCAGATCGCCGCGCTTGCCGGTCGCGAAGGCGTGGATTTCGTCGATGACCACCGTCTTCAGATCGGCGAACATCGCGAAGCTGTCGGGATAGGACAGCAGCAGCGACAGCGATTCGGGGGTGGTCAGCAGGATATTGGGCGGCCGACTGCGCTGGCGCGCCTTTTTGTCCGAACTGGTATCGCCGCTCCGGCTTTCGACGCTGATGTCGAGGTCCATGTCGGCGATCGGGCCGAGCAGGTTGCGCTCGACATCGGCGGCCAGCGCCTTGAGCGGCGAGACATAGAGGGTGTGCAACCGGTCGGACGAGTTGGCCGCAAGGTCGATCAGACTGGGGAGAAAGCCGGCCAATGTCTTGCCGGCGCCGGTCGCCGCCACGAGCAGCGCGCTTTCGCCGCGCTGCGCCGCCGCGAGCATGTCGGCCTGGTGCCGCCGCAGCCGCCACCCGCGGTGCGCGAACCAGCCGGCGAAGGGAGCGGGAAGCGACATGCGCGAGATGTGGCGCCGACGCTGCGCCGCGGCAACCCCTTCGCGGCCGCGCATGAGGCGGGGCGGGCGCGAACCCGCCCCGCACGCGTCTGGCTTAGAGGCCGTCGAGCCCCTTGCTGACGAGGATATTCACGGCCACGCGGCGATTCTGCGCCTTGCCTTCGACCGTGTCGTTGCTCGCTGCCGGATCGGCTTCGGCCATTCCGGTCGGCGTGAGCATGCGATAGGGCTTCCAGCCACACGCCTGCTGCAGATAATTCACCACGCGCCCGGCGCGCTTTTCGCTGAGCTGCTGATTGAGTTCCTCGCTGCCGGTCGAATCGGTGTAGCCGACGACGAGCAGCAGGGCATTGTCCATGCTTTCCGCCTGCTGCGCGACGGCGCACAGGTCGGATTTCGCCTGCGGCGACAGGACCGACTGGCCAGTGTCGAAATTCACCGTCGTCGTGGCTTTGACATTATACTGGTCGATGTCGCCCATCCGGCCGCGCAGCGCTTCGGTGGCCGCGGTCTGTTCGGCGAACCGCTGATCGGTCCCGTTGCGAATCATCGAGGCGGTGCGCAGATCCTTGCTCTTGAGATCGATCTGGCTGGCGACCAGCCCGCCGTCCCACTGGCGCGTCTCGACCGACACGGGAAGGCCGTTGAGCAGCGCTTCGGCACCAAGCTTGTCGCGGTTCAGGCCCAGAAAGCCGCCGCTCGACTTGATCGTCGTGGCATCGGCGATGGTGATCACGGTGTTGCTGCCGTCGGCGGTCGTCACCTGCATCCGGTCGCCGCTGCGCGCCGAGATGATGCCTTCGACCTTCGGGCCTTCGGCCATCTGCGTCATATCGGGCGGCGCGGCGCCGGTTACGAGCAAGGATCCGTCGCTTTCGGGCGCATCCTGCGCCTGCACCGCCACCGCGGTGCTGACCGAGCCGGCAAGCATCGCCAGCAACAACAATCGCTTCGATTTCATGGAAACTGCACGCATTACGCTACTCCTTCATTCCGAGCCGCCCCCGCGAGTTCCCGCCGCCCTTTTCTGCACCTGAAATCGTCCGGCAAGGCCGTTGAGCGATCGCGCCGTCCATATGAGCAGATTGTGCGGCGAACCGTTGGCGAGGGCGCACTTTCGGCGCAATTCGGGCGGTCAGCGGCCTGCGGTAAGCGCAAACCATATCGCCACCCCGACGATCGCGAGCGCGAGGATACGGCGAACGGTGCGGGTGCGCGCCGGGTCGGAAATCCAACCGCCGACCCGGCTCCCCGCCACGACAATGGTCAGATGCACTGCGGTCGCGATCGCGATGCTGACGAGCGCGAGCGCGAAGGCGAGGCCGAAGCCCGGCACCTGCCCGCCATTGAAGCGCGGGATGACGACGACGTAAAAGAGCATCGCCTTGGGATTGAGCAGATTGACCACCAGCCCGGAGAGGAAATGATGCCGCGACCGGCCCGGCGCGGCGATCAGCGCCGGTGAATTTTCGCCCGCGTCGCGCCAGCTTTCCCAGGCAAGCCAAAGCAGGAAGGCAGCGCCGCCCCAGCGCAAGACCTGCCACAGCAGCGGACTGGCCGACACGATGAAGGCGATCCCCAGCGCAGCGGCGAGCGCGTTGACGAACAGGCCGATCGCCACCCCGGCGGTCGCGGCGAGCCCGGCGCGGCGCCCCTCGCCCATCGCCAGCGCGGCGAGCCACGCCATGTTCGGGCCCGGCGTCAGTTCGATCAGCAGCACCGCCAAGCCAAAGCCGATCCAGTCGGCGTCGGTCACGGCAGGCGTTTCGTCGGATAGGGCGTGCCGTCCTTGTGGAAATAGCCGTCGGGCGTGAACAGCATGTCGATGTCCGAATAGCCGCCGCCAGTATCGTGCAGCTTGCCGCCGCCCAAGGCGACGAATACGCAGTCGGCGCCCGATTCATTGACCAGATGATGACCGTTGGTGCTGCCCTTCGGCCATACCGCAATGTCGCCCGCGCGCATCGGCCAGCGCCCCGCATCCTCGACGAGCGTGGCTTCGCCCGAAATCATCACCAGCATCTCGTCCTCCCCGTCGTGCCAGTGGCGCTGCGACGACCAGGCGCCGGGTTTCAGCACGACATGGCTCGCGGCGAAATCGGCAAGGCCGGTGGCGGGCGCGAGGCGGCGGTACCAGCGCCCCTGCACCGGCGCATCATAGGGGGCGGGATAGCCGGTGGCGTTGGTTTGGGGGATGGTGTCGAGATCGAGCTTGGGCATGGCGGTCCTCCGATCTCCCTTTTGCCGTTCGCATCGAGCGAAGTCGAGATGCCCCTCGGCGCAGCGCACGGACGAATGGTGTCTCGACTTCGCTCGACACGAACGGATAAAGGACGCTCATGACCATGACTATCGACCCCGTCGACCTTGCCCGGGCGCTGATCGCCGCGCCGAGCGTCACGCCCGCGACCGGCGCCGTTTTCGACGTGCTGGAGGCGGCGCTCGCCCCGCTCGGTTTCACGGTCGAGCGCTTCATCGACGGGATCGAACCCGACGGGCCGGTCGAAAATCTGCTCGCGGTACGGGCGGGCAGCGGCCCGGTGCATTTCGGCTTTGCCGGGCATCTCGACGTCGTACCCCCGGGCGTCGGCTGGACCGGCGATGCTTTCGCACCCGAAATTCGCGGCGATCTGCTCTACGGCCGCGGCGCGGTCGACATGAAGGGCTCGATCGCCGCCTTCGTCGCCGCGGCGGCAGCAACCCCCGCCGACGCGGGGACCGTCAGCCTGATCATCACCGGCGACGAGGAAGGCCCGGCGATCTTCGGCACCCGCGCGCTGATGGAGCATATGGATGCGCGCGGCGTGAAGCCCGACATGATCGTCGTCGGCGAACCGACATCGGTGCACCGGCTCGGCGACATGGTGAAGATCGGCCGGCGCGGATCGGTCAATATCTGGATCGACGTGCCGGGGACGCAGGGCCATGTCGCCTATCCGCACCTGGCCGACAATCCGATTCCCAAGCTGGTGCGCATCCTGGCGGCGATCGACACGGTGACGCTCGACGAGGGGACCGCCTGGTTCCAGCCGTCGAACATCGAGTTCACCGACCTCGAGGTCGGCAATGGCGCGACCAACGTGATTCCGGCATCGGCGCGCGCGCGGCTGTCGATCCGCTTCAACGACCAGCAGAAGGGCGCCGATCTGGTCGCGATGGTCGAGCGCATCGCGCAGGATGTCGAGCCCGCGGCCAAGGTGATCGGCAAGATTTCGGGCGAGGCCTTTCTGACCCCGCCGGGCGCGCTGTCGTCGCTCGTCGCCGAAGCGATCCGGGCCGAGACGGGCATCGAGGCCGACATGTCGACGACCGGCGGCACCTCTGACGCGCGCTTCCTCCACGCGCTGTGCCCGGTGGTCGAATTCGGGCTGACCAATGCGACAATGCACAAGCTCGACGAGGCGGTCGCGGTCGAAGACCTGCACAATCTGACGGCCATCTATCGCGGCATATTGGACCGCGCCTTTCGCTGACGCCTAATCCTCGCGGCTGCGCCGCAGGATGACATAGACCGCGCCCGCGCCGCCATGGCTGATGTGCGCGGGGCGCAGCGCGACGATGCGGTCGGCATGGGGCGACACCGCAAGCCAGTCGGCAAGCGAGGCGCGGATTGCGCCGCGCGGGCGCGGTTCGTGCGGCTGCGGCAAGCGGTCGGCGCCCGGCCGCAGGCGCCCCGCGACGACGAGCAGCACGCGCGCGCCGCGCAGCAGCGCCCGCCCGATCGCATCGTCGAGCAGCGCCTGCGCCGAGGCAAGGCTGTGGCCGTGGAGATCGATGCTGAGGTCGGGGCGGACGTGCCCCTTGCGCAGCCGCCGCTCCGGCTTGGGTGGCCGGACCGTCGGCGGCGCCGCCGGTTCGAGCGGCGACGGTGCGCGGTGGAGCGGCTTCACCGTGGCCGCGACCCGTTTCCACAGCGCATTTTCTTCAGGAGCGAGGCGCCGCGCCATCGCCGGTCAGCGCGCGGCGGCGGTGAGCCGCGCGACCGCGGCGCGCGGCAGCAGGATCAGCGCCGAACCGCGCGCCGCCATGCCACCCGCGATCGCACGCGCCTTTTCGCCGGCGCCCCAAAAGCTGTCGAACCGGTTCGCGCCCTTGATCGCGCCGCCGGTGTCCTGCGCCACCCACAGCCCATTGGGCTCGGCGCGGTCGAGCGAGAGGAAGACCGGGGCGCCGAGCGGCACATATTTGGGATCGGCGGCGACGCTCGCGCGGCCCGTGACCGGCACGCCGAGCGCGCCGAGCGGCCCGGGCCCGGTCAGTTCGCGGAAGAAGACCCAACTCGGATTTTCGTTCATCACGGCGGCGCCGCGAACCGGGTCGGCGCGCAGATAATCGAGGATGCCCTGCATCGAGGCCTGCCCCGGCTGGAGCGCGCCGCGGTCGAGCAGCAGCTTGCCGATGCCGACATAATCGCGGCCGTTCTGGCTGTCGTAACCGATCCGCATGACGCCGCCGTCAGGCAAGCGCAGCCGCCCCGACCCCTGCACCTGCAGGAAAAAGAATTCGGCCGCATCGGCCGCCCAGGCGATTTCGAGGCCGCGCCCGGCGAGCGCGCCGCGTTCGATCGCGAGGCGATCATAATAGGGGATGAAATTGCTGCCGTCGACGCGGCCACGGATCTTCTTGCCCTGCAAGTCTTTCGAAAACAGGCCGAGGTCTACATCGACCAGATCGGCAGGGCGCCGGTAGATCGGCACGTCATAGCCCGGCCGCCGCGTCCGCGAGGCGGCGATTTCGGGTTCGTAATAGCCGGTGACGAAGGCGGTGCCTGCACCGACCTGCACCGTGCCGAAATAGCGGCTGAAGAAATTGCCGGCATCGCGGTCGGCCCAGCCGCTTGCGGCGCTGCACGCCTCGGCCCATTCGCCGGGCTGCGTGAGCCCGCTCGCATCGGTACGGCGCTGCACCGAAGGGCAGCTCAGCCGGAAGGCGATCAGCGCGGCGGTCGCCTGTTCGGGTGCAACGCCCAGCGCATTATATTCGGGACCGGCAACGACGCCGCTTTCGACCGCGCTGGTCGCGGTCGCAGGAACCGGCGGCGCGGCGAGCGGCGGATTGGGGGTTGCGGGAATCGGCTTCGCGGCGGCGCCCGGCGGCACCGAGGGGCGCGGCTGATAAGGGCGCGGGGTGGCGGTCGTGGGGGCCGGAGTCGGTGTCGGTGCCGGGTTTGTCGCGGGGGCGGGGCGCGGTCCGGCCGCCGCCGGGATCACCGAGGCACAGCCCGACAGCAGCGGAACGGTCAAGAGAAGCACGAGGCCGACGCAGCGAAGGCGCGGCCTGCGATCCGGCACGGCGTCCCCCCGGAACATCCTGCTGCCGCTCAGGCGACGTCGGCTTCGTCGAGCAGCCAGTTGGGATCGCTGCTGCCGACCTTGCGGCGGAAGGTCCACAGATCGTCGGTCTGCACCCCGTCGGTCATCGATCCGGCGATCAGCTTGCCGTCGGCATCGCGCGTCACCGCGCTGATATCCGCCTGATAGCGCACGGTGATGCGCGCTTCATTGCGGCCGAGTTCCACCGCCGTAATCTTGGCCGAATCGATCCCGATCAGGCGGTTTTCCAGCTTTTCGCCGCGCTCTTCGCGATCCTCGATCGCCGCGATGAAGCCTTCGTAGCTGTCGTCGTCGCACAGGTCGCGCAGCGTGTCGCGGTCGCCCTTCCAGAAGGCCTCGAGGATCATGCGATAGGCCGCCTGCGCGCCGTCCATGAAGCGGCCGGCATCGAAGTGGCGGTCGCTCGCGAGCAACTGGCGCAGACCGGCTTCGGCAGAGGGTTCATAGACCAGTCCGCTGTTCACCGGCGCCTGATCGCGCGACGAGCCCGCGGCGTCGGCTTCGTCGAGCCGCACCGGCGCCGGCGCGGCGCGGTCGTCGCGGCGCGGCATCACGGGTTCCTGCTCATGCCCCGTCCGCTTGCCGAGCACCGAATAGAGCCGCATGCCGAGGAAGGCGGCAATCATGGCGAGCAGGATGATCGAGAAAGCGGTCACAAGCAAATCCGATACGGACAAAGGGTAAAGACGTCGCCTTTACATAGGCGATGCCGGCACATGTTTCAAATCTCCATGACCGCACCATCGCGGCGGGTCAACGATTCGTCCCTTCGCCGGGCGCCCGGCCGCGGCTCTTGCAGCCATTGTGCTGGCGCGCCGCCGCTGCTAAGCGCCGCCGCAACCATTTGACGCGGGCCTTGCACGGCCTGCGGACGGTGACCCACATTTCATCCATCGTTTCAACGAAAGCGCATCTGACATGGCCGACGAGACCAGCATCGACATCAATCCCGCACCGCAGGCGAATGGCGAAGACACCAGCCCCGCGATCGGCCTGATTTCGCAATATGTGAAGGATCTGTCGTTCGAAAACCCCAATGCTCCGGCGGTTTTCCAGTGGCAGTCGGCGCCGCAGATGGACGTCCAGTTCAACATCGCCGCCGACGGCGTCGGTGACAATCTGTTCGAAGTGACGCTGAAGATCGACGTCACCGCCAAGCATGACGAAGGCACGGCCTTTGTCATCGAGCTCAAATATGCGGGCCTGTTCGGCGTGCGCAACGTCCCCGACGATCAGCTTCAGCCCTTCTTCCTCGCCGAAGCGCCACGCATCCTGTTCCCCTTCGCACGCCGCGTCGTTGCCGACGTCGTGCGCGACGGCGGTTTCCAGCCGCTGCTGCTCGACCCGATCGATTTCCACGGCCTGTTCATGCAGCAGGTGCAGGCGCAGGCCGAACAGGCGGGCGACGCCGCGCCGGTCGGCCAGGCCTGATCCGACTTGCAAACCCCGGTGGTTGACGACGGGGCGGCATGAGCAGCCTGGTCAAGAGCGTCGGGACGATCGGCGGGCTGACGCTGCTCAGCCGGATCTTCGGCTTCGCGCGCGACATGCTGCTCGCGCGCGTGCTCGGAGCCGGGCTGGCCGCCGACGCCTTTCAGCTCGCCTTCACCCTGCCCAACACCTTTCGGCGCTTGTTTGCTGAGGGCGCCTTCGTCTTCCTGTGGACGCTACTCGTCTTTTCGGGCGTGATGATGGCCGTAATGCCGGGGATCGTGTGGATCCTCGCGCGCGATTTCGGCAGCGTTCCGGGCAAGTTCGAGCTGGCGGTCTTCCTGAGCCGCCTCACCTTTCCCTATCTGGCGCTGATCAGCCTCGTCGCGATGCTGTCGGGCCTGCTGAACGCGCGGTCGCGCTTTGCGCCCGGCGCCTTTGCGCCGGTGCTCCTCAACATCGTGCTGATCGGCGGGATCATCACCGGCTGGTGGCTGCGCGGCGACAGCCACGACGACCGGATCGTCGCGATCGCGCTCGCGGTGGCGGTCAGCCTCGCGGGGGTCGCCCAGCTTGCCTATCTTTGGTGGGCGGTGCGCCGCGCCGGACTGCGCCTGCATCTGCGGCTGCCGCGACTGACGCCCGAGGTCCGGCGGCTGGGCATGCTGATCCTGCCCGCGACGTTCGGCGCGGGCATCTATCAGATCAGCCAGTTCGTCGACACCTTCTTCGCCACCTCGCTGCCGCAGGGGTCGCTGACGTTGCTCAAGCTCGCCGACCGGCTCAACCAGTTGCCGCTCGGCATCGTCGGCATCGCGCTGGGCACCGCGATCCTGCCGATGCTGTCGCGCCACATTCACAGCGGCGACGCCGCCGAGGCGCAGCGGCTGCAGAGCAATGCCTTTGAAATGGCGACGCTGCTCACCCTGCCCGCCGCCGCGGCGCTTGCCATTTGCGCACCCGCTTTCGTCACCGCCTTTTTCGTCGGCGGCAAATTCACCGCGGCCGACGGCGCAATCATGGCCCATATCGTCGTGGCGCTGGTCGCGGGACTGCCGGCCTATGTGATCGTCAAGATATTGAACCCCGGCTTCTTCGCGCGCGAAGACACGCGGACGCCGGTGTGGACCGCGCTCGCCGCGCTCACCCTCAATATTGCGATCAACCTCTATGTCGTCGAACGCTATGGCATCGTCGGGCTCGCCGGGGCGACCGCAGCGTCGGCAAG
>LULV01000169.1_pt1 | contig 23473 bp, 28 predicted proteins | sample 728081 | NCBI WGS metagenome assembly LULV01 (sample SAMN03860280, study PRJNA289734) | marine metagenome | biome: seawater column; feature: ocean; material: water; isolation source: Red Sea water column Station 108 - depth 25m | place: Saudi Arabia: Red Sea | collected 2011-10-15 | depth 25 m | reverse complement strand
CCTTATATCCGTTGTCGATTGTCTTCTCAATCTGTTTTAGTAACTCTCTATTTCTTCTTTCATTATCAAATATAATTGTGTAGTCAAGTGGTAACTTGTTGAAATCTGCACCAGCAACTGCGACACAATTATCTAAAAACAGACTATCTATTGGGCCTTCGACAGCAAACAAAGGTTTATTTTTATCTATTCTATTTAATCCAAATATTTTATCCATCTCTGGATTAAGTATGATGGTAATGTATTTAGGATTTTCAGAATTGAACGACCTACCTTGAAATGCAAACATCTTATTATTTTCATCAAAAAATGGAATGACAAGTCTGGGGTGGTCACCCTTCAGAGTTGGAAACTTATTTGGAATAATACTATTCACCCATTCGCAAAACTTATTGACAAAGAATAATTCAAAATGTCTATCTGTCGGTATCTTTCTATCTACGACAAACTTTTTGACAGGGTGTTTCCAATCCAGCTGTGATATCTTTTTAAGTTTTTTAAGTGGTGAGTCTCCTTTTAAAAATTTAGGTTGTGTGAATTTACTGATGTCTGGTCTGACATCATCTGTTTTTTTGTATCTTTCAAATATATAGTCATTGTGAATTTTCACATCTATATGTTTGAGTAGATTTTTTATACTTGCACCTACACCACAGTTATGACATTTGTAATACATGTGGTTCGCCTTCTTATAGAAGTAACCACGTGCCTTCTTTTTGTTTCGCTGCGAATCACCACATATCGGACATCTACAGTTTGCTAGATCATCTTTCTTCCATGAGAACAACTCAAGGTGGGGTGAAAGACGATTGACATATGATTTATCAATGAAAATAGACATAGCGAAATAATACTCGCAAACTCTTAGATGTCAAGTTATTTTTTTATGGCTTTTAGTTGGCTTTAGGAGTTTGGAAACAATTCCATTATTTTTTCTCTTCATCGTTGCTTTTTGTTGGCAACGGAGATAAATACTCTACCTTTTTTTTGCTTCGACTTGGTGTTAGAAAAGAACCTAACCACCCATACTTACGAAGGGCTAGAAAAGCAGAGCCCGCAAGAACATAAAAAATTATGATGAAAGGCCAGTTTAGTTTTTTTTTGCGTCTTCAAAGTCGAGTAAAGTTTGATAACCCAAGTTGTCACCAGCACCGATCATATTCGTAACTGGCTCTGATGCCGAATCTAAAGTTTCAATGACTTGTGGTTGACCGTCAATACCAATATCAACAAATGGTTGCTTGACACTTTTGACGCTTGCACATCCCACTAATAACATAACAAAAATATATCTCATCTAGGTACCCTTATTCTTGGTGTTTCTTTCCGCTCTAAATGTTCACGGAGTTTTTTACGTTTTTCTCTTTTTTCGAGAAGCATTGGCCTCTCAGCCTGTTTCATCAATCTGTTGTGAACATGTTCTTTGGTTTTTGCAACGCCATATCTGTGACCTGCAACAAGACCAATTACCACACCTAAAAAGAAGATGCAGATTCTTTTCAATACAATGTTTTTATGCTTACATTTTGCCATTATTTACCTCTCACGGCTGTGCCGAAGTAGAACCCTACAATAGTGACTAGAATTTGTCTGTTCTCTTCAGTATACAGATATCCTTCGACAGGTGTGTAGGTTCTTACTTTTTCTTCCCCAAATAACCCAAGAAGATCCCATGGCTTGTAGACTGTGGACTCATGCTCAACCACCGTGGTGACTCCATCACTGTAAGCGATGATGAAAGGTGCGAGAATAGTACCAAACATGATACACAAAACAATGAACCGACGCACAAGTTTACCAGCATCAATAGAGACACGGCTTACCGCGGCATCAGCGTTTTCGTTTTCTTTCTCTGCGATTCCCATCGCCATTTTGAATCGCTCTTGATCTTGGGCACGACGTTCAGCCATAGCCTTGAATAAGAAACCAGTTGCAGAACCAGTTAGAAGTGATAAAAAGTCAGGTGATAAAAATTCCATGTCTATTCTCCATTACAACCACAAAATCAATCATGATGGTGGTCTAAGTGCTATAAAGGTATTTACTCCAGCATTAGTTGTCGTGGTGCCCATTTGACTTATGTTTTTGAAAACACCAACTTTTTTTGCTTCCAACTGTCTTAGTTCAGCGATTTGATCTGTTGAAAAATCTTCAGGATAAACTCTCTGTCCCGTCGAGACATCAGCAAGAATTATTTCACCTTGCTCATCCTCAAAGTCAAAGATATTACGCGGGTCAGGCATTAGAATGGATTATCGCCGCCATCGTCATCGACGGTCGGCACACCAGGCACATCAACTTCTAATTGATTAAGAAGGGCTGCGATAAGAATTGCCGTGGCAGTTCTTCTTTCCTCTTTATTGGATAAATTGTCACCGAAAATTTTATCAATCCCTCGAATTATCTTAGTGACGACTCTTCTTGGTGTTCTTGCGATATCACCAAGAACCCCACCGCGGTCTTTCTCTTCAGCCTCACCACCAGCGCCACCAGCGCCAGCAATATCACCAACACCATCGGGATCAATATCAGCCACAGAGCCATCAGGCATGGTCATTGTGAGTTTCGGCTTTTCTCTACCACCAAAGCCAAATTGTTCATTAAGAGCCTGTTCAGCAAGTTCGGTTCTACCTGTCAGAAGAGCCTCTGAGATCAGGTTTATATTTCTTTGTTGTCTGTATGTCAGATCGTCACGCATTTTTATTCTTCCTCTTCTGGGTATCTTATACCAGTTAAACTTTGCATCGTAGAGCGATTTGCTCTTCTTCTATTTATACTTCTAGGTCTGTTTGGATAGACGCCAATAGTATCGGGTGTTGTTCCTGCGATATTTCCTGTACCCACGTTGTTTGCGGGTGGATTTTGCTCTTTGATTTCGTACTTGCTGATCGCATATTTCTTTTTTCTACCTTCGTGTAGAACGATGTAAAGCGGTACAGACAAGACTTCAGCGATTGGAAAAGAGTCATTCTCAACAATCACTGTATCACCAACTCTCAACTCTTCACTGATATCAGACTTGAGAATGTAGCGACCTTTACGAAGTTTTGTTTTCTTCTTCGCGCCCTCTAATAGTTTCATACGAACGTCGATACCACAAGAACAGAAGTAATCTTCAGCAGACTCAAATAGTTTTTGTGCCTGTGAATCTGAGAGATCAAGATATTCTTTTAGAAGCCACAAAGCCGTAGCGAAAGATCCAAGCCTAGTTTTCGTAGGTGGCAACTTGTCGAGAAGTTTTTTGATGTTCCAGCAGAGCGTGTGAAAGATAGTGTAGGCGTTTTTCTCAGCACTTGTTTTCAGGTCTTTTCGCTTCTTGAGAATATTACCCTTATCGTCAATGATACCAAGTTTGAAAGCGTCAGTTTTCTTCCATGGTGTGCTTAGAAGGCGAATAAATTTGTATGCTACAACGGTGTCTACTACGCTCATTTGATCTCTCTTAGTTTCTCTGCAACTTTTTCGTTTATTGGTATCCGAACAATCTCTACGTCATCAACCTTTTCATCATCTATTATGTAGTTTAGATAAAGTAAAAATGTTTTCAATACAGAGTAAAGATCATTCTCTATGCGAAAAAACAAAAGTCTTTTCGAAGCGTTCACACCAAATACATTGAAGAAAATAATAAGATGATTAAGAATTAACCGTTCTTTTATTTCTTCACCAGTTTCACACTTGCGAAGCAAACGTTTGAGATATTTTATTCGATTGAGATCCGAGTTGAATTCTTCGACACTATCGCATGAAGGATTGTCGTAGTTTTTCATCGCAAACAAGATGAAGTTCTCTTCTGTGAGTGTTTTGAACCTCATCCCTCATCGATTCGCAGCACCTCTGGATAAACTGTATAAAGATGAGTATTTGGATCTTTCACGAATTTCACTCTCAGAATGAAACCACTATCATTGAAACCATCATCACTACTAACATCACCAGAGTCATCTATAAAACCAAATCGACCACCGAAGCGAAGCAAATCATACTCTTCCTCTTCACCTGGCATATCATTCGAATGTATAAATTCATAACCAAGAGAGTGCATCTTCGTTCTCAGTTCCTGTAGAGCGTTCTGAGGCTTTGCATACTCTTTGTTTGAAATATTTGCTATGTAAACATTCAGCGTTTGTAGTTGTTCGGGGATCTCAAGGTCGTGAACCTTTTTGTCACCGCTACCACTATCATACAAACCATAGGCCTCTTTGATCACCGCTTCGTGTAGTCTAGCCCTTAGTTGCTTGTATGTAATCATAATTCAAACTCAACTTTCTCGGTTTAGTGTCAAGCCCTTCCAGGCACTCAAACCAACATCGCCAGCGTATAGTGGCATACCTGCTGCACCACCAGTAGTTCCGTTGAATGCAATCGCGCCGATATACACGAAAGGATTGAATCCTTCTTTGGAATTGTCTGTCACAGCACCAACACCAGGTTGAATCACAATACCCACTGCGTTTTGTGTTGCCCCTCCAGGGAGGGCATCGGCGGCCGCCGTAGTTCCAACAACACCCGCTGTGCTAAAGGCACCAGAAGCGCCTCGGGCCCTTGCTACGGCTCCATTGTCTTCAGCAACGGCGCCATTTGTTTCGCCAAGGAAGTGAATTACAGAGATCTTGCAAGAGGTAATACCTGTCACTTGTGGTGACCTAGAACTAGTGATCGACGCACCACCACCAGCAGTAAGGGACACAAAGAATCTCACATGAACATTCGAAGTGTCAGCGTCAGATGCACCCTGGAAGTGTCCTGGATTTGAGTCATTCAGAACATGATCAGGGAACTGAGCAACAAATGGGAACGCAGCACCTTGTGTGAAACCTCCTGTCACCTCACCACCTGCACCAACAGATGTGGCACCTGTCGAAGAACTTGTATAAGCCGTAGCACCAGAAACAACCAATTCATCGGGATATGTGAAGTAAGGTGAATCATTTTGTTGTCCAGGTGCACCTGAGCCACCGAATGTGTCTCTGGTAGGATCACCTTTTTGTCCCATGGCCACGATAAGTTCGAAACCGCCAGTGCGACCGTCACCATGAAGGGGGAGTTCCCACCCACGATTTGTTCTAACACATCTTCTCTTATCTTCCTCTGTCAGCCATGAAGGCACAGAACTAAGTTTGTCGTCGTTTTTCCAACTTGGCATCTATATGTTCCTTTTTTTATCTCTTTGCGGTTTCGTAGAAGGCTCTAACAGCACAGCCACGAACTTCACGCTCGTCTGCAAACTGCTCTTCGCTTTCGGTTAGATTTTGTGTCACATGACGATATGAGAAGCCAAGACCTGGGTTGCGGTCATAAACTTCGGTGACAATGACGGTCGTTTTAACGTCATCATTTTCGCAAACGAGGTAATCACCCTCTTTCACTTGGTGAATGCTAGTGACCAACTGTGTTGGTTTCGCAAAGTTCTCACCAAGAAAGGCTGGCATGTTTACACCCTCAATGTTTGTTTGAAGCACATTGAAAAACTCTTTTTGTTCCTCGACTGTAAGTTGACCATGAATCTCTTGTATTTCAGACAATGCGTGCTTGGCTAAAGTTCTTCTCTCTTCAAGAAAGTTAGACTCGGAAATTAGTTTAGCAACGCCTAGAGCGTAGTCAAACACAGCCTCGTCAAGCACACCAGGTGTGCCTTCAAGAATCTTGTATGCATCGATGCATACATTTTCATAGTTCTTTTCTTCGTTTTCTGTAAACATTTGTTTTTACCTCAGTCTTATTTATACTTTTCTTTTTCCAGCCTAGCGTCATACATCGGCTCACCAGGCGTTTGACTCATTCTTTTCACGGCTGAGGCTGTGGTGCCCTCTAGATCATCATAACCATATTCTTCGTTGTATTTTTTCCACTTCTCTTCATAATAAACATTTTTCCAATTTTCGCCAAACGCTCCTAGACAAAGACTGGCAAAAATGTCACCATTGTCTCTCATTTTCATCAACTTTTTCATTTTTGTTGATTCATCAATTCTAGAATTCTCTATTCTACGAACCATAAGGCTTTTGTTGAAGTGTTTCCCGACAGTCTCCTCTAGATAATTTTCAAACTTATCATCGAAACTCTCGCCAGTGAGTTTGAATTTTTGCTCTCTGAGATTAGTCCAATTTGACTTGTCTGTAATGTAGTCTAAGAATTTTGAAACAATATTTTCACCAGTTGCTTTTTCAATGCCCTCTGTTCCTGGTGATGCGTTGACTTCAAGTGTATACTCCTCGCCATCTGAGGTTTGTAGAATGTCTACACCAACAAAGATACCATCTGTAGCAGAGGCAGAGTCAATGGCAAGTTGCTTTATTTGATCATCTATATTTTCAGGGGTCACATCACCATTGAGTGAGAAGTTGCTTCTGAAGTCACCGTCTTTACTTTGCCTTCTCATCGCAGCGATGACCTCATCACCCAAAACAATCACACGAAGATCTTTCTCATAAGGTATCTTTTCTTGAAGTAGAAGATCAATCTTCGGGTCTACTTTTTGTAGTGTTTGCACAACAGAGACTAAAGAGTTCGGACTATCAACTAACATAACACCCGCACCGCCAGCACCCTGGTCTGTTTTCAAGACAAGAGGAAACTGTGATCCAACCATATTCACATATTGTTGTATGTTCTTTATCTTCTTTGGTGTGCCATCATCTTGAATCTCAACACTTGGTAGAGATACTGTTTTTGGTGTTGGTATGCCTTGCTCTTTGAGTCTCAAATAGCACCGATATTTTTGATCACAAACCTCAAGACATGAGAGGCTATTGACACAGAAAAATCCTGCTCTTTCTAGATCAGAAACGATTGACGATGCTTTGGTGCTATCGAGAACAGAACTTCGACACACAAAAACAGTATCATCTGGTGTAATCTCAAAAGGCTCAACTTCTTCTGAACCGATTAAATATCTACCATCTTGATTTTCATACCGCAGAGTTTCGGGAAAAAGAATCTCACAATCGATACCTGATTTTTCACACTCTTCGAGTATTCTCGAAGCCGTTCTCATGAACAACGGCTCACCCTCTGGTGCGTTGTTTTTTCTTTCCGAAAGTACGACGATACGCATTGTTATTGTTTCTTATGGGGTATTGCCCGCTGCACGATCTCTCATGATGTCAGAAACGCTACGATATGGATCCACACCAGGATTGTTCATGATGGCTCGGTCTCTCTTAATATCAAAGATATTTTGTGCTGTGAGATTTTTGAACAATTTCACTCTGGCCGCATTGTGCCTTCTTATAACACCAATAAATCTATTAATATCATATCCAGCCTCTATGAAATCATAAGTGTCATAACTAGCAATCTCCACCCCTCGATATGCAATTATAACAGTACCGTTTGGCCTAATTGTGATTGTGTATCCTTCAAACCCTGGGAACGTGTACGTCACACTACCATCAGCATTTTGTGTTGGGATTCTATCGGTGAAGATACTGAAAATACCACTATCACCTCTGCTGCCAAGTCCTGCTTTTCCTCGCAACAGTCTGACAACATCTTGAGGATCAACACCTTGATCAACGACTTGCTCAGAGATATAATTTTCATTTAGATTACTTTTTTTCCAATACATTTTACATTCCCATCCCAGGCATCATGCCTTGTTGTTGTTGTGGTGCGTTTCTTGCTTGTTCTCTTTGTTGTTTTTGCTCTGGTGTTTCGAGTTGTCCAGGAAGCAAAGTGAGTTCTTCAAAATCAATTCGCATTGATTGTAGATATTGATTGAATTCTTGGAAGTGTGCGTCATTGTTGACCATGATCACAACGACATATTTCTGCATACCACCTCTAGGTTCAATGCCACCATACGAGACTTGATGATAATCACCACGTTGACCAAATCTTTGACTGTATTCAACAATCGCATCACGCTCCTGTGGTGAGTTAGCAAAAATCTTGAAAGTAGCGCCGAATGGTGTAAATTTTTGATTGTCTGGTTGCTGATATATTCCACCATGAGCCAGTTTATCTAAAATTTCTTGTCTATTGTATTTCTTACCTGAACCTTGTCCATATTGTGGTAAACCTTGACCGGCATCAGGCTGTCTATTTACCGTTGACATCTGTTGAATGTCACCACCAACAAATTCGGGTTGTTGATCACCAGGATTTTTTAGAGTTGCGAATTGCTGTTGCTGTTGTCCAGGTGCTTGTTGTTGACCACCCATCATTTGCATCATTTGTTGCATACGAGGATCTTGTTGTTGTGGTGAATTTCACAACATTTTAAATTTATCATTTGATGATACAACAGCAATTGCTTTAGCACCCATCATTTTGCAAATTTGTAGAGCAAAAACACCTAAACCTCCAGCGGCCCCCGCTTGTAATGACTGTTGTGCTGGTTGCTGCCTCGGGTCTTGAATAGGAAATTGTAATTGATCTGGTGACATTAAGCCTTGTTGTCCGATAGGAGGCATTTGTGGTGCAGCACCTGGTCTTTGTGAGGGTAAAACATCATCAATTCCACGCTGCTTTCGTTGAACAGGTCTTTCTGGATCAAAAGGTGAAACGTAACGAGTGCCAGGAGTTGTGCTGGTAAACTCTTCATCATCCTCTTCATCCTCAATATATGGGTTTGCCATAAACCCAAATTGTTCAGGTAAAAGTTTTTCTTCAAATTCTTCTTTCATCTCTTTGATTCCCATACCTTTTCTTACAGCGTCATACATAGCCTTTTTGTCTCTCTCAGCGAGACCAGATGGTGCGCCATCCTTGAAAGCCTCATAGTCACCATCAGCGGCCAGACCACGAAGTTTTGATGCGGACATACCAGTCACATCATCTGCATCGGGATCTCTTTTACCCGCTTCAACGACCTTGAAACTATCAAACTGATAACCGTCAGGGCCAATATACTTATTTATTCGTGTTTGAAATTCAGAAACTCTGTCTCCCCCGACAACAAGAACAACATTTTTATATCCTTCATCTGATAATTTTTCACAGGCCTGAAAGATAGTTTTGATGCTTGTATCTGCCACAACTTTTATACCAGAAAATGCTTTTCTCAGAAACTTGACTTTATCTCTGAATGACAATGGGTTCTTCTTAGAGTCTTGACTTTGACTTGGGTAAAGTCTTATCTCACGAATTCTTTCTTTTTTTGCAACGTCACGAAGTCTGTTTGCAAGAAGTTCATGACCAGTTGTTGGTGGATTGAATCTACCGAATGTAAAAACTACTGACTTAGACATTTTATCCCTTTACCCAATCTTTGCTTACTGTGAAGTTTGCTTTCGAGAACTCAAGTCTGTTTACCAACTTGAGTGCATTATTACTTATGCGATCCACTGCCACGAACCCTTCAGGTGCCGTGGTTTGTAGACCATTTTCTGTTTCAAGAAAAGTACCGATGCTCTTTGCTTGCTCCAGTTTATCAATGATTACCATTTTTGCAGCGTTGAGCATATAGTGAAGTTTGAAGAGAGACTCTAACTTTTTCTCGTTGCTCGTAAGAGACAAAAGTATTTTGTCTTTCTCTGCTTGTTTCTTCGTCTTACCTTTTTCAGATTTGAGTTTATCGATGGCAACATCATACTTGTCACTGACATATGCGATAAACTCTTTGGCACTATGCTTGTCTTTACCAACACGAATGTTTGCGTTTACGAAAGTTTTGACATATGTTTTAATCATCTCATCAGACGAAACAAGATCTAGATTCTTTTTACCAGTAGACTTCATGTTCTTTTCGATAGCCTTAATGAGACCATTCATCGTCTTTGTCTCTTTTGCTGTGAGCGTAGAACTGCCAGATTCATCTCTAAAATCTGCGTCTGTGAACCAAACACTTGGGGTCTTTTTTAGTGTTGATATGGTTGGATCATATACCGCTGTCAAATCTTGAAGTGAATTACCTTCGTATGCGGTATGAAAAACAATACCTATGGTAGATTTTCTGATTACGTTTCCAAGTTGACTGTCAACAGGGACAGCGTACATGATCGTGTTCGGTTTAAATGTGTAGTGTGATTCACCATCAAAGTCTTTTGTGTTTAGATCGTCTTGTGTGTAAAGAAGATCACCCTGTAAGATACCCCGAATGTTCAACTTTTTTAGATGTTGAAGGCATGTCTTGAGTTTATCTGCAAGACCACCAGAGTGATTTTTATCAATATCAGCGTTCGTGTAATTTACTTTTGGTGTCTTGTTGAACAACGACTTTGTTGCAACAAAAAATTTACCGTTTTCTGGATTTTTTCCTGCAAAAACAGCAGGGGCACCATCCCACTTCACCGTCACGGCAAAATTTCTTTTTGAATTGCCAGAAAGCATCTCGGTGACTGACTTAAGGAATCTCACAGCATCAACAGCACCAGAGGCGCCATCATTGAACAAAGAGTCCTCGATGTGCTCCATGTGAGTATTCTTACCTTCAATAAGAAAGGTATTCACATGTTCACCGAATGTTATCATTACGGCCTTCCACCAGTGCCAGGCCCAGTACCAGGCGGTGGTCTATCATCGACAGGAAGAGGATCAAGACCAAAGTAAATTCTTAAGAACTCTACAAATTCAGGTGTAAATTCTCCTGGGGAGTCTGGATCAAATGAGTAAACAAGATCGAGAAATTGTCGTATGGTTTGTTCATCATAACCGAAGATTTGCAGTATGGTTGGATCGTCTAATAATGACTGTAAGAACTCTTGTATCGAACCTTCCCCAACGAAAAGGTTTTCAATCCATCCAGGAATGCCGTCACCGTCTACATCGCCATATATGATTTCGAAGAGTTGTTTCGTGTCCTCTGGATTAAAACCTAGGTTCAACGTTCTATTTGCAACACCAGTTCCTATCAATCTTTCGAGAAATTCAGCGTATTCATCCACAGCCTCATCAGTATCATCAACTGGTGGTTCTGGTGGTTCTGGTGGTCTAGGTGGCTCACTATCAGTACCATCAGGATTAAGAGGACCCTGTGATCTCAGAGGCCTCGGGGCTCCCCCTGTTCCAAGTAATGATGATAAGAAATTTTTCACGGCATCTTTTATTCTAAAAGCCGAACCAGCATAGTTACCCACAGCCGTTTTTGCAATTCGATCTGCATCACCAGACTTAATTGCATCGTCAAGATCTTTAGAAGTAAATGGAGTGGTACTCAGAGTTTCAATTGACGAGGGAACAAACGTGAGATCTGGTCTTTCAATTGCATCTCTCTCATCATCATCACGAACTGGTGGTTTTTTACCGACAACATTTGTACCAAAGTAGTTTTTCTGCGCCTTGACGTTTCCTTGTTTGTATTGCGTGATTGCATTTCCTAGTCTTGTCGCCGAGGCATAAGCAGTTTGAAGAGGGGTCTGTGCCTGTGTCGCACTCAAACTGGACAACGTTTGTTTACCAGCACCAAAACTTGACAGGTCTTGTGAAGACGTTTGAACTTTACCCAATTGATTTTGTCGGTTACTAAGTTGCTCTGATAATATTTCTTTATACTTCTTCATTAGTTTTCCTTAGATTGCGTATCTTGCTTCAAACCTGAATCCAAAAATGTTTGCGAGTTTCCCCATACCCTTACTGATTAGAACCGCTACAAAAGAAAATACTTTCTTAGCCGCTTTCACTAAAAAGTCTAATGCCTTTTTCACTTTATCTTTTGCCGCGGAACCAAAAGATTTCAAACGACCTCGAATGCTCTCGTTGAGCATTTGATCCATCTCATAGTCAAATTCTTCGACGAGTTCCGAATACATATGAAACTCCTCTTTGTTCATTTGAAAGTTTTCTTTCAAGTATTTAGGTTCTAGGCGAAACGCCCCACCTCGACCAGTGCCTCGATCTGAGATTCTAAACTTGAATCCACCTTTCTTGAAAAGATCATCGATGTGCTGAAAAATGTCTGCGTAGTAAACATCACCATCTGTGCCACCCCATGCAAACATATGAGTAGGCGAAAACTCTTTCTTAGTAAATCTGTTTTTGCCAGTAATAAGTTCAGTGAATAGAATTTTTTGCGTCTCGGCAGAGGTCATGAAGTTTGAGATTTCGTTGCTGATCTGCACATCAAGACCAGACTCATCAAACAATTCTTGTATGGCTTTGATATCTTCGCTGCTTGGTTTCGATGGGTTAAAACCTAATACACGACCAATGACTTTATCAAAATCATCAATCTTTGAGCGTAGATCATAAAAGTTTTCTTTTGCCATAGTTTGTTTGACAATCGAGGCAACTCTCTTTGCAAACTTTTTCTGGCGAGGTGTATCTCTCAAAGTGGCTTGAATCACAGCAGACAACTCATTGTGTTGTGCGGATGCGTATTGTGCGCCTTCTTTTTTCTTCACAGAACAGTAGGAGACACGACCTTTTTTGATCGCAAAATCTGTTTTTGGTTCGCCGCTTCTCACACCAAACTCACGATAAACATCAGTCAAGTTTGATGGTTTATTATCCCCTGAAACAGGAAACGCTTCTTTGAATTTACCGTATTTTGATTCGAGGTTGTCTACGACTCTTGCGGCAAGATCAGATGCGGTTGGGTTGTCATTGGCACCAGGAAACTCACTCTTGTTGTTTCTTCTTTGAATCTCGTTAATGATGTCAACTTCAAACTTAGTGGCATCAACTGCCTTCTTTGTCCCCCCACCGCGAATATTGCTAAACGTAGATTCAATGGCACTCTTTGACGCAACGATCTTAAAAATATAACCATCTGGTCCACTCATGTGAATGGTCTCAGATTTCTTCGAAGATATGGTTATTGTGTTGTTTGTCTTTGTAGGTTTCTCAATTTCAAATTGATCACCATCTTTATATCCAAACTCTTCAAGTCTTTTGCCAAGTGCTGTGCCTGTCTTGAGTCCAACCTTAACACCGGTACCCGCTTTGTAGTCTGTATCACGTTTTGAAATGATGCTTGCCAAGAGATTTCTCCTCACAATATTTATACAAAAAGAAAGGCCCCTTACGGGGCCTTGTGAGGAAGAAAACAGTTTTTACTTGAGTCGCTTACCATTTCCTGATCGGGAAGTTCTTGCTGAACCTGCCACTTTGACTCGTTTTGATCTTCGCGTTCTGCCTTGCTTGATCATATTCGAAACATGCTGACTTTCTTGACTTGTTTTGCGTGCCATAGTTTTCTCCTATCTGGCTCTTGAGTATTCACGATTCAAACGACGAACATTTTCTTTGCCTCTTGCGATGATAACTTCACCTGCTGTTTTGTGGCTATAGATCATGCGAGCGACAACTGGCTCAGAGTGTTTATCGGCACACTTGACACAGTAGCATGTGTCTGGTACCGCTTCAAGACGAATCTCTGAAATTTCTTCTTGGCAGTCATGACATTTCATTTTCTTGCTTTCTCCATGCTTTATACAATACACGATATTTCGGGTCTTGTCTAGCATCATCATATGCTTTTTTGAAAATTTTTGCTGATTTGGCTTTATCACAAGTCCAATGATCTGGCTCTTGTGGCTTTACATTGCCATTCTCATCGTATTTTTTGCCACTACGATGGTTTGCATAGCGTCTTGCCCTTGTCCAGCCCATCATGAGAAACTTACGTGCCATATCAGCGCCAACAAAGTCACCACGAACAACATAGTCGTGGAACATAGTAGTAATTCGATCCGACGATATCTTGGCGATTTCGGGCGTGCGAAAACGCCAATGTTGACAAATTTCCGATTTATATGGTTCAACTAACAATACTCCTTGCTCACCTCTACCAATTCGGTAGAGTTCTGGGTTCTCACGAAAATCGATATTGTCGTAGTCTAGTGTGTAGTCAAATTCTTTCATTAGGAATTATCCTTTACATACCATACTACAAAGGTAGTCGCTAGTGTCAAGCACAAAAACGGTGCGAAACAATAACCAAAAAACTCAAGTAGATTCATTTTGTTTTATCCACATATGCTAGAGAAACAAAAAGTAAAAAAACAAAAAACCAAAAAATGAGAGGCTGTAGAATCCAGTTCATCGGCGACCCCAAAAATCATCAAGAAACCCAGACCCAAAGCAGACGCCAAGAATCAATCCGATTGTGAAACCACCAAGTGTAAAAATTGCAGTAAACATTAATCATAATCTCCTTGAGTATTGACTCATAACTTCACTGTCAGGGTTATCAGTATTTTGCCTTGTGATAGTTATGACGCTAGTATTGCGAGTCTTACTTTTTTGTTTGCTTGGTGTGCTTTCTCTCCAAGAACTTTTACGAGATCCACCACCGATGCAAACACAAACAATGAAACCGAAAAAATACAAAAATACCAAACAGACAACTAGAAGTTCCATTCAAGCCTCTGCGTTTCTTGCTAAAATCATCAGAGGTGCAACCCACAGCCCAACGAAAATTCCTGAAAGTTGATCGTGGGTGAACCAAAGAGCCACCGAGATGAGAATGGACAGGAATCCTGTAGCCCAACAATATTTTGATAATAGAGAATTTTTCTTAAGCATTATACGCTCCTTTCATAATAACCTTTTACAGTGCGACGTTCAATGGCCGCTTCGGCATCCTTACGTCCACGACGGGACTTGATTGTGCCCTTGCCCCATGCCGAACGAACAACAACATGGCGACGTACGGCAGAGCCTTCTCGCTCTGCTTCAAGATCAAACTGGTCAATCACTCGTTTTGCCATTTAGGCATCCCCCATCAACCAACTAAAGAAACCACCAGACTTTTTGGGTTGTGCAACATTTGTGTCATCGAGCAAAGTCACAGGTTCTTCGTTTGATCCTTGCACAATCGCAAAATACTTTGGAAGATCCTCTTTGTTTTTTTCTGCTCTCTTGGCAGCCCGCTCAAGTTCTTTGTCTGTCAACAGAAGTTGAATGACATCATCCTCTCCTGGGCCAGCGTCAGACTTGACGTATGTTGCGAAAAAATATTCTTTGTCTGCTGCTCGATGTGCGTTTTTGTTTTCAACTTTCATTTCAATTCATCCTTCACTTTCTTTACTTTGTTCCAAAACTTTTTAGTTGATTCTTTTTTGTAGCCGTTGGGGCCGCCGTTGTGATTACGAGAAAAATCTTCTTCTGTAGGCTCTCGACCGAGACGCTCTTCTGTGGTATAAAGATCTGCGTAGCACAAAACGACCTCTGTTGCATACTCACGATCATAGCACGAGGAATAGTCACCGTCAAGTTGGCAATGATTTTTTGCATCAAGCCAATAGGAATAGTGAATCTGATAACAGCCAATTGCATCGCCATTATCGCCAACTGCATCTGGATTGTCATTTGATTCTACGATTCGAATGGCACGAAGAAGTTTTTCCAAGTCAATCTGTTTTTCTGTGGCATGACCAATCTTTGGCGTGTTTGTGGCTACCATCAAACGAGGCCAAAGAAGATAACCTGTCGTTGCCAGAACAACCGTCGCAAAAATACTGTTCTTCAATGTGTATCCTTTCTAAATACTATGGCGAGGAAAATATGTTTTCATTCAAAAATTTCGATAAGCAAAGTCTACAAGAAAAATTAGTAGTTGTCAACAAAGGAAAGAAGGAAGGTCAAGTTATTTTCCTTGCTGGCGGGGCAGGCTCTGGCAAAGGTTTCGCCATTGACAATTTCATCGCTGCCGAATCATACAAAGTTGTCAACCCAGATGATCTCAAAGTATTGGCACTGAGTCTTGGTAAAAAGAAGCCAGATGAGTACCCAGAGTATGCAGATCTTGACATGAAGAATCCAGAAGATGTGGCAAAACTACATGCCATTATCAAGGGTAAAGGATTGTTTCCGAAGAAGATGTCCATGCTCATGAAGAAAACCGAATCTGGTATGCTACCCAATCTTCTTATCGACAAAACGATGAAAGATGTTGATGATTTTTATGAATTTTTACCAACTTTATTGCGAGCAGGATACAAGCCACAAAATATTCACTTGATTTGGGTTCTCACAGACTATCGCATGGCGCTTGTGCAGAATAGAAAAAGAGCCAGAACTGTGCCAGACAAGATTCTTATCAAGACGCATAAAGGTGCAGCGAGAACCATGCGTGACTATTTCATTCGAAACTACCCGCCAGATATTAATGGAGAGTTTTATGTCATCATTGGTGGCCCACAGAACACAGTGTTCTTCTCGAACAACAAAGGCAAAGCATTGAATGGCTCTGATGGTTTGCCTTTCGCTATCAAAGACTTTAAATACTTCAAACTCAAGAGTGCAGGTAGGTCAAACATTGATAAAGACTCAGAGATTGCAAAAAAGGTTTATGGTCTAGTAGATCAATACGCACCCGATTTAAGTGAACAAACGATTCCTCTTTCCACAATCGCTGCCGCCCCATTTGTTGGCCCAGTTTTAGATCGATACGAGTTAGAAGATTTCAATTTTAGAACGAAAGCGGTAGAAGATCGTCTAAAGCGTCTTGAGGATGAAAGACTAAGAAGAGAACGGGGTGATCTAGGTTTCCCACCAGAGGCAGACACAGATGGAGATGGGCAACTAAGTGTCATAGAATTTTTTAACTATGTTGATATTATGGCACAAGAACTTGGTATATCTGATGATTTAAAGGCGGCCGTTATTGCGTTGCTTACTGGTCGCCCACCAGGACCAAAAGGCTTACTGGCTTTGGCGTCTGCATCGAATCGCAAAAAACTCAAAAAACTACTCAAAAGAATCAATAAAAGATTCAACGGTGGTAGAGGGTTAGGTTTACCATTTGAGATTCCAACTGAACTACCTGAACTACCGAGCCTACCGAACATAGGAAATATTTTCAAAGAAGAAAAAACTACACCAACCGGTGTAGCACCTTACTTTTATGTAAGACCAGATTACAGTGATATGGAAATTGATCCAGAACTCAGAGATTTTTACATAAGAATGATTTCCGCGATTCTTGAAAGGGAACGTAAATCTAAATTCAGAGTTGTAAAACCTACAGAGGTTGCACCAGAGTTAGACTATGATCCATATGATCCACCTATGGGCACAAAACCTATGAGTTGAAATAGTCCCACCGGGATTCGAACCCGGACTGGATGGATTTTAAGTCCACTGCCTCTGCCGTTGGGCTATGGGACCTGAATGAGAGTGATAGGACTCGAACCTACAACAACAAGAACCTAAATCTTGCGCCTCTGCCAATTGGGCTACACTCCCGCTACCCTCCGAAGGAACGCTCTCGGCAGGATTCGAACCTGCAATCTACTGATTAGAAGTCAGTTGCATTATCCGTTATGCTACGAGAGCCTAAAATTATTCTTTAGTCAATGTTAGTTTTTGTGTTGTCGCTGGATCAGGCATCACCAGATTTGAGTACCACTTTGTGACAGCCTTTTCATACTGCTCAACAAACTCATCGGTGACTGGGCAATACCAATTCACCTTATCGACACTGATACAAACGACACCATCTTTTTCAATGTGATCAATCCATGGTAGCAACATCATTGGTGATTGAATATCTTTTCGCAAAATAATTGCCACGTTTTTCAATTTGACATCATTGAATGATGAATCGTCTAACTGAACAGGTAGATTTTCAATATCTTCCTGTGTTGCCAATTCTGCAACCAAATTCTCTCCTGTTGCGAGGCAGACATTAATAAACTTACGCTCTTCGCTCATTGTTTTTTCCTTTCTGTATTTGATTGATCCACTCCCTGACGTTTACGCTTGTTGTTGGTAGTGGTTTTCTTTTTCCTTTGAGATACGCTTTTTGCATTTGATGATGCGTTTCTTTTCCTGTGCTTAACACCGAATACCCTTTCCCAATTTTCATCCCATTTCTTTTGGTCAACTTGTCTGTAAGTATCACCTTTTCCAGCCATTTTTTCTCCAAAAGCCAACGAGAGGATTCGAACCTCCAACCTGTTCATTACAAGTGAACTGCACTGCCGTTGTGCTACGTTGGCATGTCATAATTATAGTCTCATGTTTTATGTTGTCAAGCGAAAAGATCTTCGAGTGTAGTTTTTCTTTCGTGACTCCAACCAACACTTTCTAGAATAGTTTTGATCGGATCGATAAACGCTTTTTCAAACTGCGTATCGTAGTCAATATATTTTTGAAGCCCAAACTCTTTTGGTAAATCAGAAGGAAAAGCAATCACTTTCTCTGGTGTTGGGTTTGGGACTTTGAGCATCAAGAACTTCACTTTGTCACCCTCACGAATCATCTCGTACTTGCGTGTCAGTTTATGCTTTCTCAGCATGTGATTGTAAATCAGGGCACCTTTCACAGCGATCGGTGTGCCTTTCGCAAAGATGTTTTTGTCATCATCATACTTTTGCAATCCATTTACGCTTCGCGGGAAAGCAACATCGACTGCTTCAAGGGAAACAAACTCATCTCTAAACTTTTCAATATAATCAATCACCTGATCTTCGTCTGTTGTGAGAATCAGACTGATACACTCTTTCAGTTTGTCACGAACCACTTGTGGTGTCGATGATCTTGTCGTTTCAATGCCCATGATCTTGAGTTTGGGTTTTGCATAACGAACACCTTCAGAGTCATGCACTTGAAGAATATATCTTTTCTTTGCAGTCCAGATACCTTTATCGGCAATCACTTCACGCTCCATAACCATTTTGTTTTCGTAAGCGTTCATCATCTCGGCAAGTTCGTCATACTTCTTTTTCATGAACGGTTGAATGATCTCGCGGGACACTTTGTCGAGATAGTTGATCTTCTCTTCTTTGGTTTTGTTTGCACAAAACTTGTCAACTACTTTTTCAAGACGAAGATAGATTGAGTCTGTGTCAGATGCAACCACATAATCGTAATCTTCTGTGCCTACAATCTTGTTCAAAAACTCGTTCATGTGTTTCGCAATCCATCGAATTGAAAGTTGACCAGAGCAAGTGATCGCTTCGGCAAGATCGATATCATAGTATCTAAAGTATTTGTTGCCGAGGGCACCGTAAGCAGAGTTTAGAGCAATCTTCAATGCCATCTGCCTCATGTCCCACTTTGATATTTCACGATTGAGTTTGCTCGTGTATCCAGCACGACCTAAAGATAACATGTTCTTGTTTGGTAAATCTTCAAGTTCTTTCTGTGCTTCAATCATCTTTTTCTTTGATGACTTTCGATCAACATACATCTTCGACATAAGTTCTGGTAAGAAACCACGAACGTCTTTGCGATAGCAAGTACCATTTGCAGCGACGGAGTGACCTTCACGTTTAAACTCATCAAGTTTTTCGTGACACTCTTTCCAGTAAGCATCTGGGCTTGCTTTCAAGAAGTTGTCAGGACCCATACCGAATCTCTCATCTGCACTCTTTTCAATCTTCGTTTCTGGACTAATATTGTATTGCATGATCAAGTGAGGATACAGAGAGTTCAAGTCAAACGAGACAACCCAATTATGAAAACCAACAACAGGCTCTTTCACATAAGCACCGATCAAAGGTGTATCATCAATAGGCCCACCCTTGAGTGGAATGATAATGTTCTTATCACGAAGATGGTTGTAGATAATCGTATCCCACATTCGCACTTGCGAGAACACATCTTCAACATTGATCTTTGCCATGTAAGCCATCGAACAGTGTAGTTCAATCAACTGCATCTTTTCGTTCAAACGCTCAACAAGTTCAACATCTTTCACGTTGTATTCTACAAACTTTTGAAAGTCATTCTTGTAGAAGTCAGCCATGCTGTCATACTCAGAGTAATCAAGTTTCTTTTGACCGAGTTCAACAAAGGCGATATGATCTAGTTTGTAAGACTCTTGTGTTGTAAGGTTGTATTTGCGATACAGTTCAAGATAGTCTGCCGAAGAGACACCGATGTATTCATACACGGAGTGATCTTTGTTCATCATGCGAATCGTCTTTTTCGCAACGACTTTCCATGGTGACAACTTACGCATAGCGTTCACACCAAGAATCTTTTCGATGCGATTACCAAGATATGGAAGGTCAAAGAATCGAATGTTCCAACCTGTCACAATATCAGGTGCTTGCTCATGCCAGTGTTCGACAAACGCAAGAAGCATGTCTTGTTCATTGTCGAAGACATGACACTCTACATTTGGAACATCAAACTGCCCGACACCGAATGTGTGTGTTTCTTTTTTGTTACCGAGGACATACTTGACGGTGATGACATTCACGGACTCGTTCGGGTCAGACACGTTTGGAAAACCATATTCACATTCAGTCTCAATGTCGATGTAGGCAACTTTCATTCGCTCAAGCGACCAGTCAACATCACCCTTGAAGTTGTCTGAGATATACTGAAACTTCCAGTTCTCATTACCATACACTTCGAAACCAGATACGTTCGCATACTTTTCGATATAGTCTTTCATGCTTCTCATGTCACCAGCGGTGAATGGTTGAAGAAACTTACCTTCGAGACTTTGATACTCTGTTTTCTTTGGTGATGGCACAAAAACTGTGGGGGAGAAGTCCCTGTATTCAGAGAACCTCTCCCCCTTGCTATTCACACCACGGAATAGAATTTTGTTTGAGTGAACCGCAACGTGCGTGTAGAATTCTGTCATTTATCTTCCTGATCGAGTTTTCGTTTTAGAATCTTAATCTCCTTTGTGTTTCTTGTCAAGTCTGCATTCAAAGAATTTATTTTATTTCTAGTTTCGTTCAAACTCTCCACAAGTTCTTCACGAAGTTCGAAGATTCGATTGTTGATCGACCTTCTCACCACATATAAAATCACACCGTACAATACAGCAAATAAGCAAAATCCAACAATCATTTTCCTGTGCTCCCCATTCCACCGTCACGACCCTCTACTGATTCTGGTCGTGTATCGGTTCTTTCAATATCATATTTCAAATTCTGAATCAATTCGCCCTGACAAATTCTGTCACCATGGAATATCTTCACTCTTTCAGTAGAGTCATTTTTCAACAGAATGTATGTTTGTTCACGATAGTCAGCATCAATCACAGCCTCTTGATTTGCAAGAACCATACCAACCTTGAGAGAAAGACCAGAGCGTGGGTGAATACGAATCGAGTGACCTTCAGGTATATCAAAGATCAAACCTGTTGGTATCACCATTCGATCACCAGGATCTGCAATCAAACAAAACTCATCGTGGATGTCTAACTTTCCACAATGCTTTTCGATTCGCTCATTTGTTTTAGTATACACCGTGACTTTTCTTGCGTCTGGTCCAAAGTATGCTTTGAGATCAAAACACGCTGACCCTGGTGTTGCAAAGATTGGATCAAAGACCCTATCAGTCATTCTGTAGTATTTAAGTTTCAATATTCACCTCATCATTAAACAGGACACCTATATTTAGAGACACTATTTGATAGTGCCTAGGCTTTCTTTTTTGATTTAAAAAATTATCCTGAGCCTACGCCGCCACTACCAGAGCCTCTTCTCAGAATGTCTCTAGTTCGAGTAGTTATACGATTCGCAACTCCTGGGTACAATTGATCAAATTTTATTGGATCAACGACTATGATACCATCAATGTTTGAGTTTGGTAAAAATAAGATGTCGCCATTCAAATCTCTTACTGTGATCGTTGCGTCACCGAGGGGTGTTGTATATCTTCTGATTTGTGATAGATCAGTATCAACAACATCAATTGCAATATTGCCAATTAGAATATTTGGATTTTCTGGTTGCTGCACAATTTTAGTAATTCCACCGTAAACATCACCAGCAACAGGTTGACCTTTTGTTTTGATCACAACGATCTGCCCTCCTTTGAGTGCGTTTGGATCGTTATTATGAATCGTAATCAACTGCCGATATAGTTTCTTCGGATCACCACCTATCGGTATAGTTTCCTGAACAGCCTTTAAAAGATCATCAATTGAATTTGTTGGAACAATATCCGATCCTCTGAACAACTTGAGCAAGTCGTCCACTTTACTTCGAACCAACTTACCTCCTGCTTTACCAAGACTGGATATAGTTTTAAAAGGGCCCTCATTGAGTGCATCTCTGTATCCAGCCTCGTAGGCTTCTCGTATCATTCTCTGATAAGAGACAGTTCCAATTGTGTTCACATTGTCTATGATTTCTCTACCGTCGTTTCCCAATTGATCTATTATTTCGCCCTCTAGATCATCTATTCTATCTTGAAGATTTGCCAAATATCTATCTTCTGCTGCCGTCAACTTATTCGGCCCGAATGGATCATCAGTTCTTGAGATGTTGCCTCTCTTAAACACCGGCTCTGGAGGATCTAGAGGTTTCAGTTTGAATTTTTTCTTTGGCACTGGGACATTACTAACTGTTTTACCACCCCTGAATAATCCCCTCAACGCTGCGAGAATACCTCTCAAGAAATTCTCATCCAAGGCCTGGTAGTAACCCTCTTGGTATGCCTCTTTGATCATTTGTCTTTGTTCTGGTGTCATTATCCTGCCCCTGCATTTTTTAGTTCACGAACAATACTTTCAATTTCTCTTGCCAAACCGCCGCTATGATCTCTCAGTCTCACGCTATCTACATTTTCAAAGGGGGAACTGAAATATGGTGGGGCTCCTCTTTGGGAAAAGAAAACTCTTGCCTGTCCATCTTTCGTGATAACTATGCGATGCCCTGTTTTGTCTTGATAATTACTGATTAGGCTGTTCAGCCTTTTCGTAAGATTTTTTGTTTTTGTTGCCTTTGTTCCTCTCGTTACCGCACCAGTCATAGGTAGTAGTTTAGTGAATAATCTAGCAAGAGAACCAAAACCTTCTTGCATTTCCTCTCTGTCATTCATTTTTTCATCATTCGACATTGTGAGAAATGGTGATACGGTGTCAATCATATCTGCTGCCATTGACAATAAGGTTTGTTGATCGTCTGTATCCATTTTACCGAACGGTGGAATAAATCTACCCACAACCGTCATGAGAAGTGGCGACTTCAAAAGCGTGTCAGAAATATTTGCACTTCCTCTTGTCAACTTCATGAGTGTTTTTGCGAAGAGTGGTTTCGATGCAAGTTTTTCTGCATACCTGCGAAGTTTGTCTAGTCTAATTTCGTCAAGTTGTTCTGCCTTGCCAAGTTTACCCTTTTTCTTTTCACCAGATGCACGCTTCAACATACCTCTGGCAGTGAGTCGGGCAGCAGCAGTTGAACCCACAACCTTCATTGCCTTTTTATAGTCTACATCCGAGAGATCACCATAACGATCACGAAGTTTAGCCTTCGCTTTATCGAGGTGACTCTTCATCTTCTTGCCTTTATACTTTAGATCTTTCTCGTTGATTGTAGATTCTGGCACACAGTTAGGCACCATTCGGTTGCCTTTCTTTTTCATACCGACTTGCTTGTAGCCTTTCCAGCAGGCTTCGTTGAGATCTTCGACTAGGTGTTTGTATCTTTTCATTGTTTTCTTTTTCTACCTAACTCAAAAAGAATCACCAGAATGATTATTCCTATGAGTGACCCCGGCTCTGGAATAGGAACACCTGCCATTTGTGTTGGCGGTGCAGCATCCTCTGATGTTGACCCCTGATCTTCTTCGACGACTACTGGCCTCATAACTGGATCGCTTGGTATGTAATCTTCAACTATGATCTCGGGTGTATCTGGTTGTCTTGAGTTCATTATCACAGGTATTGACT
>LULV01000148.1_pt1 | contig 24233 bp, 20 predicted proteins | sample 728081 | NCBI WGS metagenome assembly LULV01 (sample SAMN03860280, study PRJNA289734) | marine metagenome | biome: seawater column; feature: ocean; material: water; isolation source: Red Sea water column Station 108 - depth 25m | place: Saudi Arabia: Red Sea | collected 2011-10-15 | depth 25 m | reverse complement strand
CAGCGTCAGCGACAGATTTTTCGTGTCGGGCAGCGGGCGCCAGGTCAGCGAGGCGTTGACCAGCGTAAAGCCCTTGGTCGCACTCTCGAACGGCGCGATGCGGGTCTGGTCGTCGGTCCATTCGACCTCGGCGCGTGCATCGACGCGGTCGCTCTGCGCTTCGAGCCCGCCCCGGATGCGCAGCGGCGGGATGCGCGGGACATAGGGACCGTCGACGATCTTGGCGCGCGTCATGTCGGCGGTCGCGTCGGCAACGAAGTTGAAGCCCCCCGCCTGCGCCAGCGGGGCGGTGCCCTGAAATTCGAAGCCCCACACGCGCGCCTTGTTCTGGCGGAATTCGAACAGCGGCAGGTCGTCGGCGATCAGGCCGGTGTCGGTTTCATAGATGAAATTGTCGAACCAGCTTGCATAGCCGGTCAGCCCCATCGACCAGCCGTCGCGGGCGAACTTAAGCGATGCCTCGCCGCCCCAGCTCGTTTCCTTGGCGAAATCGGGGTTGCCGCGTTCATAGGTCAGCGTTGCAGCGTGCGGCCCGTCCGAGAGCAGCTCTTCGGCCGAGGGCGCGCGTTCGCTGCGCGAAACCGACACGCTGGCCTTGAGGCCATCGGCGAGCTGATACGACAGACCGGCCGCGCCCGACAGGCTGTCGAACGAGCGGTCGAAGCCGATGCTGCTCGCCGCTACCTTGGAATTTTCGAAGCGCAGCGCGCCTTCGAGCGTCACCGGGCCGCGTTCGAGTTCCTGCAGCGTGAAGGCGGCAAGGCGCGTCGTTTCGTTGGCGGGGAGAAAGGCTTCGTCGCCGATCGCCGCGAAATCGCGGAAGCTGTACTGGACCCCGCTCGCACCGCGCCAGCCGCCGCGATCATTCTGGGCGAGTTCGGCGCGCGCCTCGATGCCGCGATTGGTGAAGCGCGTGCCGGGCTGACCATCGTCGAATTCGGTGTGGGCATAGTCGGCATAGGCGCCGCGGATACGCAATTTATCGAACAGGCCGTCGCCCAGATTGACCTCGCCGCGCACATCAACGCGATACTGGCGCGCCTTGATCGTCGGCAGTTCGTTGATGTCGGCGCGCGGCGGGATGCCATATTCGTCCTCGAGATAGCCGAAGCTGATGCCGAGCGACCCGCCATCGTCGACGAAGGCCGCACCGACGCCAGCGCTCTTGCTCGTGCTCTGGCTGTTCGGCACGCGGCCGCGGCTGTTTGCGGCGTCAGTCAGCCGCGCCGCTTCCTCGGCGTCGCCGCCGGCGCTCGCATCGGCGGCGAGGTCGAGTAGATGCGCGCGCAGTGCAGGCGCATAGATCAGCCCGCCGACGCGCACGTCGTTCGAATCGCGATAATTGCCGTCAGCATGGACGACGAAGCGCTGGCCGAGCGGCACGTCGATCGAGGCGCCGATGCTCTTGTCCTGCGCCGCGGTGCCATAGCTGGCGAGCGCATCGATGTGGGCGGGGCTTTCGGGGATGGCGCGCGGGATGCGGCGGTCGAAGACGTTCACCGCCCCGCCGACGGCCTGGCTCGAAAAGAGCAGCACCGACGGGCCGCGCAGAATTTCGATACGATCGGCGGTCAGCGGATCGATCGACACGGCATGATCGGCCGACGTCGAAGACGCGTCGATCGCGCCGAGGCCGTCGACCAGCACCGCCGCGCGTTCGCCGGAGAAACCGCGCAGGATCGGGCGCGACGCGCCGGGTGAGAAGCTGCTCGACGATACGCCGGGCTGCGATGCGAGCGTGTCGCCGATCTGGCCGCGAATATCCTGTGCCAGCTTTTCGCCCTGCATCACCGACACATTGCCCAGGATGTCGAGGCTACGGACATAGGGCGCGGTGACGACGATGCCCTGGTCGGTGTGAAAATCATCGTCGCTGCCCGACTGGGCGGCGCCCTGCTGCGCGAAAGCGGGGGTAGTGAGGAGCAGGGCGAGGGTCAGGCTGGTGGTGGGGAGCAAGCGCATGGCGACAATTTCCTGTTATATCGTGACGAGTTCGATGGGCCCAGTAATGATATACTGTTACAGATGCAACCCCGCGCTGGGACCGGACCCCGTCGTTGGTCGGCGCCGGTGCCCCGTTCGTCGACAAAGCGCGGCCATGCGCGCCGCAAGCGAAGCTGTCTTGCAGGCGCAGGGGCGCGGGCCTAGATCAAGGACATGATCAATGCGAAGAACAGCCTCGACCTGATCGGCAACACGCCGATCGTGTTGCTGCGGGGCGCCAGCGAAGCCACGGGCTGCGAAATCTGGGCCAAGTGCGAATATGCGAACCCCGGCGGATCGGTGAAGGATCGCGCCGCGCTCTACATCGTCCGCGATGCCGAAGCGAACGGCCTGCTGCGGCCGGGCGGGACGATCGTGGAGGGTACGGCGGGCAACACCGGTATCGGGCTGGCGCTCGTCGGCAACGCGCTCGGCTACCGGACGATCATTGTCATGCCCGACAATCAGAGTGCCGAGAAGATGGCGACGATCCGCGCGCTTGGTGCCGAGCTGGTGCTGGTGCCGCCGGCGCCCTTTGCCAACCCCGGCCATTTCGTCCACACCTCGCGCCGCATCGCCGAAGAAACCGACAATGCGATCTGGGCCAACCAGTTCGACAATATCGCAAACCGCAAGGCGCATATCTGCGGCACCGCCGAGGAGATCTGGCAGCAGATGGAGGGGCGCGTCGACGGCTTCACCTGCGCGGCGGGGACCGGCGGCACGATCGCAGGAACCGGCCTGGGCCTCAAGGCCAAGGACGAGCGGATCACCATTGCGCTGACCGATCCGCACGGCGCCGGCCTCTATAATTACTACAAGTGCGGCGAGCTGAAACCCGAAGGGTCGAGCGTCGCCGAAGGCATCGGGCAGAACCGCATCACCGGCAATCTGGACGGCGCGCCGATCGACACGCAATTCCGCATTTCGGATGCCGAAGGCCTCGCGGTCTGTCGCAGCCTGCTCGACGACGAGGGGCTGTGCGTCGGCCTGTCGTCGGGGATCAATGTCGCGGGCGCGATGGCGCTCGCGCGCGAACTTGGTCCCGGCAAGCGCATCGTGACGATCCTGTGCGACAGCGGCTTTCGCTATCTGTCGACGCTCTACAATCCCGAATGGCTCCCCCGCGGCCCCCGCCGATGCGGCGCCGCCGCCGCCACATGATGCGATGCGGCGGCTCCAGATCGGCATTGCCGGGGTGTTGACCGTCCTGCTGCTCGTCGGGATGGCGGGGCTGATCGGCGACCGGGCGCGCGAACGCGCCGCTGCAGACCCCGATACAGCGGCAGAGGTCAAGGTGCCGGGCGCCGACCAGAAGCCCGCGAGCGCGCCGCTCGAGGAGCTGGGCGTGCAGCCGGTTTCGAAGGAGCAGAATGACGACCCGGCGGCGAAGGTGCCGACCGCGCCCGCCGTCCCCGATCTCGAACCCGATCCTGAACTCGAGCGCGTTCGCCAGTCGAAACAGTGACGTTGCCGCCTCTCGGCGCTCTGCTGTGTGGCGTACTGGCCGCACTCGCGCTCTATGGCCGTTGCCGCTGGCGGCGCTGGCGTGGACGGCGCGCCGCGCTTCCCGAACTGAACGCCGCGCCGCCTTTGGCGCCGCGATTGCTTTGACGCTGATTGGTCAGGCGCTGCTCGCGGTCTGGTTCGCGGGAGCCTTCCCCTGGCTGCAACTCGTGCTAAGCGCGGTTGGCGGGAGTGTGATGGCAGTTGGTGCGGACTGTATGGTCCAGGCCGCGCGGCCGCGCGGGCTTTTTCGCGTGCTGCTGATTGCCGCCGCGATCCTTGGCTGGTTTGCCGCCGCACACGGGCTGTTGGAGATCGCCTATCGCGCTCCGGCGCCGCGCGCCGTGCCGGTGACGATGATGACAAGCCTGCCGCTGCGCTGGTCGGGCGGCGATCTGGCCGCGATGCTTGCCGAGGGCGCCCGCGACGACCCTGCACTCGACCGGATTGCACGCGGCGGGCCGCTGCGGCTCGTCGACAGTCTTGCCGATCACCCGCTCGCGCGCGGCGATGCCCTGTTGCTCGCGCATCCCCCCGCGCTTGCGCCGCGCGATCTTGTCGCGATCGATGCCTTTGTGCGCGGCGGCGGGCGCGCGGTGATCCTCGCCGATGCGCTTTCGGGCTGGCCGCCGCGCCACCCGCTGGGCGACCCGCGCAATCCGCCGGTGACGAGTCTGCTCACCCCGCTGCTCGACCATTGGGGCATCACACTTGCTGCGGCGCCCAATGCCGAGACAAGGCCGATCGCCGTCGACGTCGGCGGCGCCCACCTGCGGCTGTTCAGCGCCGGCCGCTTCACGCAGGCGCCGCCTGCTTGCATGCGGATCGCGGGCGGTCATCTGCTCCATTGCCGGATCGGACAGGGCGATGCGTGGCTGGTAGGCGACGCCGATATGCTGTTCGCCCCGCTGTGGCAGCCGCAACCCCGCTGGGCGGCGCATCTGCGTCATGCCGACACGATGGAGTGGCTGGACGCGCGCTTGCGCGGAGGCGACGCGAGCGGCTGGTTGCGCCCGCTCTGGATACGCGCCGCCGCCGACTGAGAGGTCGCGGTCCCATTACTCCCCGAATTTCTGCTTCCCGCGGCTGGCGTTTCGGCGCCGGACCCCGCTTTGCTTCATCAATTGAGCGCATTTTTGACCATTTGGGGCGTAATCACCCTGTTTTACCCTAAAATACCCCTTTTCACCCTAATCGACTCTTGGTACTCAGGAATCGGAGAGGGGCAATCTCCACCCGAGTCTTTTGGCGCGAAATCCTGCGATTCTCGCGGACGGGGAAGTTTTGCCCAGAGGCGCTAAACGGGGGGCTTCAGCGATGGCAGTTGTGACGCCCGGCCGGTATTCGGGTACCAACTTCGCCGCGATCGATGGTAAGGGACGCATCGCCGTCCCCTCGCAGTTCCGCAATAATGTGCCCCTCAATGCGGACGGCCAGCGCGTGCTTTGGGTCGGTTTCCATGAAAAGCTGCCTTGCCTGGTCGCCTATGGCCAGGATCAATATGATCGCCTGACCGACGAAATCGAGCGCGACCGCGACACCGCGCTCGCCCGCAACCTCGATTTCGACGAGGACGAGGCGTTCAAGAAGCGGTTCAGCTATACCGAAGCCTATACGCTCGACGACAGCGGGCGCTTCCTTCCCAATTTTACCGCGCGGGACCGCGTCGGCGACGTCGGCGCGACCGCTTTTGTCGGGTCGGGCCGCCGGTTCGAAGTCTGGTGGCTGCCGACGCTCGCCGACTGCGTCGATGCCGATCCGGTGCTCCAGCGATTGGCCAAAGCCTGGGAAGAGACGAAGGGGAAGGGGCGCAAGTGACCGATCTTTCCCCCGACCTGCCTCGGGATCCCCGCCACGATCCGGTCCTCCGCGAAGAAGTCATCGCCGCCCTCGCCATCGCTCCGGGCGAGCGGCATGTCGACGCGACCTTCGGGGCCGGCGGCTACACGCGCGCGATGCTCGCCGCGGGGGCCGAGGTGATCGCGTGCGACCGCGACCCCGACGCGATTGCCGAGGGGCAGGCGCTCGTCGCCGAAGCCGACGGCAAGCTGATGCTGATCCACGGCCGCTTCGGCGAAATCGACCGCCTGCTCGCCGAACGGGGCATCGACGCGGTTGACGGCATCACCTTCGACATCGGCGTTTCGTCGATGCAGCTCGACCGCGATGCGCGCGGCTTCTCGTTCCAGAAGGACGGCCCGCTCGACATGCGCATGGCGCAGGAGGGCGAGACTGCCGCCGAATGGCTCAATCGCGCCGACGAGGCCGAGATCGCCGACGTGCTGTACCAATATGGCGACGAACGTCAGTCGCGCCGCGTCGCGCGCGCAATCGTCGCTGCGCGCCCGCTGTCGCGCACCGGCGAACTGGCGACGGTGATCCGCAAGGCGCTGCGCCATCCGCCGGGCGCGCCCAAGGATCCGGCGACGAAGAGCTTTCAGGCAATCCGCATCCACATCAACGGCGAACTCGACGAACTGATGGAGGGGCTCGCCGCGGCGGAGCGCGTCCTGCGCCCCGGCGGCCGGCTTGCGGTCGCCACCGGCCCGCGCCGATCGGAGCGGCGCGGGCCGCCACCTTTCAGCCGCCGGCGCGCAAGGTGCGCCCCGGCAAGGCCGAAGAGGCGCGCAACCCGCGCGCGCGCTCCGCGACGCTGCGCAGCGCGGTGCGCACCGCAGCCCCGGCCTGGCCGACCCAATTGACGACGAAGGAGGCAATCTCATGCTGATGGCGGCCCGCAAGCTTCAGGGGATCGGCCTGGTGCTGCTCGTGCTCATCTTCGCGATGATGCTTTATCCGGTCTCGTTGAAGGTCGCCGCGACGCGCAGCGAACTCGCGCGCATAAATCATCAGATCGAGCGCACGCGCGACAATATCCGCTACCTCGAATCCGAACTCGCGGTTTGGCGATGGTCAGCCCCGTCGGAACACCCGAACCCGCCGCAACGCCGGTCAAGACCGAGGCGAAGCCCGCGGCCGAAAAGCCCGTCGTGCTGGCGCAGGCGGAAACGCCGGTGCGCAGCGACAGCACGCCGCGCCTGGCGCCGACGCGTCGCCGCGAACAGCTCAAGATGATCGAGGATCAGCTCCTTGCCGAATCGACGCTCGCCGACCTCAAGCGTGCCGCGGCGCGTGAAGCGAAGGAGGGCAAATCGGGCCAATGAACACGCTGGTCGTCCGTCCGACCCGGGTTCGAACCGCTGGGGTGCGGCAGCAGATATTGCTGACCGCGCAACAGCGGCTGATGATGCTCATGCTGCTGTTCATGGCGGCATTTTTCCTCGTTTCGGTGCGGCTGCTCTATTTTGCGCTGTTCGACAGCGATGCCGGCCGCGGCAGCAGCAGCACGGCCTTCGTGCCCGCGCGCGCCGATATCGTCGATCGCAATGGCGTGCCGCTCGCTCGGACGATCGACGGCTATTCGATCCGGGTGATGCCGTCGAAACTGCTCAACGACCGCCAGTATCTTGCCGACGAGCTGCACAAGATATTTCCCGACATGACGCGCGAGGAACTGCTCGCCAAGCTGACGGGGCCGCGCCCGACCTACATCCGGCGCCGCGCGCTGCCGGATCAGGTGGCGGCGGTGAATGCGATCGGCGATGTCGGGTTCGACTATCCGCGCGAAAAGGAGCGCCTCTATCCGCAGATGTCGCTCGCGGCGCATGTGCTGGGCTTCACCAACGCCGAAGGCCATGGCGTCACTGGCGTCGAGGGCGCGTTCGACCAGCGGCTGATCGACAAGGCGACGCGCGGCGATCCGCTGACGCTGTCGATCGACGCGCGCGTGCAGGGCGTGCTTGAAAGCGAATTGTCGAACGCAGTCACCAATCTGGAGGCGATTGGCGGGGCGGGCATCATCCTGGACGTCCACACGGGCGAAGTGATGGCGATGACGTCGCTGCCCACCTATAATCCCAACAAGCTGGCGGGCAGCGATCCGACGACGCGGCGCAACGCCGTGACCTATAATCTCTACGAGCTTGGATCGGTCGTCAAACCGCTCTCGATCGGCGCCGCGATCGACAATGGCGTCGTGACGAGCATGGCGAAGCGCTACGATGCGACGCAGCCGCTGGCGATCGCCGGTTTCCGCATCCGCGATTCGCACATGATGAACCGCTGGCTCAACGTCCCCGAAACGCTCATCCACAGCTCGAACATCGTCACCGCGCAGATTGCTGACCAGCTCGGCAAGGAAAAGATGGAGGCGATGTTCCGCAGCCTCGAATTCAACAAGCGCCCCGAAATCGAACTCAAGGAGCGTGCCTTTCCGCTGTGGCCGCGCGAATGGGGCCGGCTGTCGACGATGACGACCAGCTATGGCCACGGCATTGCGGTTACCCCGCTGCACCTTGCCAGCGCCTATGCCGCGCTGGTCAACGGCGGCATCTGGCGTCCGGCGACGATCCTGAAGCTGGGCGACAAGGCGCCGCCGCAGGGGCGCCGCGTGTTCAAGGCGTCGACGAGCGCGCGGATGCGCCAGCTCCTGCGCCTGATCGTGTCCGACGGCACGGGCCGCCAGGCCGACGCCCCGGGTTTCCGCGTCGGCGGCAAGACCGGCAGCGCCGAAAAGCCGGGCGCCGGCGGCTATCGTCGCCATTCGCTCGTATCGACCTTCTCCGCCGTCTTCCCGATGGACAATCCGCGTTACGTGGTGCTGGTGATGATCGACGAACCCAAGGGCAACGCCTTCAGTTCGGGGCAGCGCACCGCGGGCTACACTGCCGCGCCGGTCGTCAAGAAGGTGGTGATGCGCGCGGGACCGATGCTCGGCGTCTTCCCCGACGAAAGCCGCGACGTCGACGTGTCGGAACTGACGCCGCTGCTGTGGAAGAACGGGGAAAGCGAATAATGCGGCTCGCGGCGCTGACCGGCGGCGACCATGTCGATGGGGAGGGGCCGGTAGTGACCGGGCTTGCCATCGATCATCGCAAGGTCGCGCCGGGCAATGTCTTCGGCGCCTTCGTCGGCGAAAGGCGGGCGCCGTCGCCGTCGTCGCGCGGCCCGAAGCCGTGGTCGAGGGCGCGGTGCATATCGCCAATGCCAATCCGCGGCGCGCCTTCGCGCGGCTTGCGGCGCGCTTCTTTCACCGTTTTCCCGCAACCTGCGTCGCGGTTACTGGCACCAATGGCAAGACTTCGACGGTCGAGATGACGCGCCAGCTCTGGCGAATGGCGGGCTTTCACGCAGCATCGATCGGAACGCTTGGCGTGACCACCGGCGCCGACCGGGTTGTCACCGGACTGACGACGCCCGACATCGTGACCTTTCTGTCGAACATGGCGGGACTGGCGGCCGAAGGCGTGACCCATGCGGCCTTCGAGGCGTCGAGCCACGGGCTCGATCAATATCGCACCGAAGGCCTGCCCGTGAAGGCGGCAGCCTTCACCAATCTCAGCCACGATCATCTCGATTATCATGGCACGATGGACGCCTATCTGGGCGCCAAGTTGCGGCTATTCGCCGAGGTTGTCGAACCCGGCGGAGCCGCGGTGGTATGGGCCGACGATGCCCATTCGCCCAAAGTGGTGGAGACGGCGCGCGCACGCGGACTGCGCCTGCTTACCGTGGGAACGAAGGGTGAGGAACTGCGCCTTGTCGGGCGGACGCCGACGCAGCTCGGGCAGACGCTGACCGTTGCGGCGGGCGCCCTCACGCAGAAAGTCGACCTGCCGCTGATCGGCGCCTATCAGGCCGCGCTCGAGCGTGCGGCGATCACGCGCGCGGGCGCCCCCGTCTATGTCGACTATGCCCACACCCCCGACGGGCTGGAGGCGGCACTCGATGCGCTGCGGCCGCACGCCACGGGGCGGTTGATCCTGGTGTTCGGCGCGGGGGGCGACCGCGATCAGGCGAAGCGCCCGGAAATGGGCCGGATCGCCGCGGCCAAGGCCGATATTGCGATCATCACCGACGACAATCCGCGCGGCGAAGATCCCGCGTCGATCCGCGCCGCCATCGCCGAAGGCGCGCCCGGCGCGCAGGTGATCGGCGACCGCCGCGCCGCGATTGCTGCTGCGATCGAGATGGCGCGCGCCGACGATATTATCTGCGTCGCGGGCAAGGGGCATGAACAGGGGCAGATCGTCGGCCGCGGCGACGCGCTGCGCGTCATCCCCTTCGACGATGTCAGCGTCGCGCGCGAGGTGGCGGCATGACCCCGCTGTGGACGGCGCGCGCGATCGCGGCGGCGTGCGGCGGCACCGCCAGCGCCGATTTCACGGTGCAGGGCGTTGCCTTTGATTCGCGCGAAGTCGCGAAGGGCGACCTGTTCGTCGCGATGAAGGGCGAGGCGACCGACGGCCATAAATTCATCGACAAGGCGATCGCCGCCGGCGCGGCGGGTATCATCTGCGAAAACGATATCGACTTTCCGCACATCCGCGTCGCCGACAGCGCCGCCGCGTTGAACGCGCTCGGCACCGCGTCGCGCGCGCGCAGCCACGGGCGGATCATCGGTGTCACCGGATCGGCGGGCAAGACCGGGACCAAAGAGGCGCTGTTCGCGGCGCTCGACCGTTTCCGCCCCAGCAAGGCGCACCGTTCGGTCAAAAGCTACAACAACCATGTCGGCGTCCCCTTGAGCCTAGCGCGCATGCCCTCGACCGCCGATTTCGGCATCTTCGAAATGGGGATGAACCATGCGGGCGAGCTGGCGGCGCTGACACGGATGGTGCGCCCCCATGTCGCCATCGTGACCACCATTGCGCCCGCGCACATGGAATTTTTCGGCAGCGAGGAAGCGATCGCCGACGCGAAGGGCGAGATATTCGAAGGGCTGGAACCCGGCGGCACTGCAATCGTCCCCTTCGACAGCCCGCATTACGCGCGGCTGCGCGCCAAGGCCGAACAGCATGCGGCGCATGTCGTCAGCTTCGGGCTGGGCGAAGGCGCAGACGTGCGCGCGGTCGACTGGCTGCCCGACGGGCAGGGCGGATCGCTTGTGACGGCGCAGGTGCAGGACGCGCTGCTCTGCTTTACCATCGCGCAGGGCGGCGCGCATTGGGTCGCCAATGCGATGGCAGTGCTGGCGGCGGTCAAGGCAGTCGGCGGTGACCTGCCCGCCGCGGGCCTGGCCTTCGCCGAGATGGGCGGCCTTGCGGGTCGCGGCGCGCGCACCCGCGTCGAGGTGCCGGGCGGTTCGATCCTCGTCATCGACGAAAGCTATAACGCCAATCCCGCATCGATGGCCGCGACCATCGGCCAGCTCGGCCGCGAATCCGGTGCGCGCAGGGTCGCGATTCTGGGCGCGATGAAGGAGCTTGGCGATGGCGGCGCGGCCTATCATGCGGGCCTTGCTGCTCCGCTCGTCGCAGCAGGCGTGCAGTTCGCCCTGCTTGTCGGCGAAGAGATGGCGCCGCTCGCCAAAGCGCTTGAGGGGCGGATCGATTTCGAGCATGTGGCCGACCACTCGGCCGCGGTAGGGCGGCTGGGGGCCTTGATCCGGCCCGGCGATACGGTGCTGGTCAAGGGATCGAACAGCGTGGGACTGTCGCATGTCGTGACCGCGCTGACCAATGGGGATTATTGATGCTATATTGGCTGGCGGAATGGCTTGGCTTTCCGGGGGTTCTGAACCTCATCCGCTATCTGAGCTTCCGCTCGGGCGCCGCGGTTGCGACGGCGCTGATCATCGGTCTGTGGATCGGGCCGCGCTTCATCCTCATGCTGCGGATGCGGCAGGGGAAGGGGCAGCCGATCCGCGAGGACGGACCGCAGAGCCACCTTGCGAAAAAGGGCACGCCGACGATGGGCGGGCTGATGATCCTGATCTCTTTGATGATTTCGGCGCTGCTGTGGATGGATTTGTCCAACCGCTTCGTCTGGGCCTGCATCTTCGTCACCGGCGGGTTCGCGCTGGTCGGCTTTCTCGACGATCTCGACAAGGTGACCAAGTCGAGCCATCGCGGCATTCCGGGGCGCGTGCGCCTGCTCGTCGAATTCGTGATCGCGGGCATCGCGGTCCTGCTGATCGTATCGCGGACCGGCACCGATCTTTATCTGCCCTTTTTCAGCGAAGTCTATATTCCCCTGGGGCCGCTCTATTATGTCTTCGCGATGGTGCTGATCGTCGGTTTCGGCAATGCGGTGAACCTGACCGACGGGCTCGACGGGCTCGCGACCTTTCCGGTGATGATCGCCAGCCTTGCTTTCCTCGTCATCGTCTACCTGTCGGGTAACGTGAAATTTGCCGGTTATCTGGGCATTCCGCATGTGCCGGGCGCGGGTGAGCTCGCGATCTTCGCCGCTGCCATTATCGGCGCCTGCCTTGCCTTTCTGTGGTTCAATGCGCCCCCCGCGGCTGTCTTCATGGGCGATACGGGCAGTCTGGCGCTCGGCGGCGCGCTAGCGACGATCGCGGTCACCGCGCAGCACGAACTGGTGCTGGTGCTGGTTGGCGGACTGTTCGTCGTCGAGGCCTTGTCGGTGATCATCCAGGTCTTCTGGTACAAGCGGACGGGCAAGCGCGTCTTCCGCATGGCGCCGATCCACCATCATTTCGAACAATTGGGCTGGCCCGAATCCACCGTCGTCGTCCGTTTCTGGATCGTCTCGATCGTCCTCGCGCTCGCGGGACTCGCGACGCTCAAGCTGCGGTGATCACCGCGCGCGCCTTCGCCGGTCGCCGCTATGCGGTGCTGGGACTGGCGCGCTCGGGGCTGGCGACCTGCGCGGCGCTGATCGCCAGCGGGGCAGGCGTGACCGCGTGGGACGAACGCGAGGCGGCGCGCGATGCCGCGATGGCGCTCGGCGCCGACATCGGGAATCCGATGGCGATCGACCTTGTCGGCTTTGCCGGCGTCGTCGTGTCGCCCGGCGTGCCGCTCAACCGCCATCCGATCGCCGATCATGCGCGCGAAGCCGGCGTGCCGATCCTTGGCGACATCGAACTTTTTGCCGAGGCCGCGGCCGATCTGCCGCCGCACCGCATCGTCGGCATCACCGGCACCAACGGCAAATCGACGGTGACTGCGCTCGTAACCCACATGCTGGAAAGCGCGGGCGTCCCGACGCTGATGGGCGGCAACATCGGCCTGCCGATCCTTGCGCGCGATCCGCTCCCCGAAAACGGCGTCTATGTGCTCGAACTGTCGAGCTATCAGATCGACCTTGCGCACAGCCTGGCGTGCGATGTCGCCGTGCTGACCAACATCAGCCCCGATCACCTCGACCGTTATGACGGTTTCGCCGGCTATGCCGCGTCGAAGGAGCGACTGTTCGCGCTCCAGCAGCGCGATCAGGTCGCTATCGTCGCCGTCGACGACGATCCGTCGCGGATGATCGCGGGGCGCATCAACCACCGGCTCCACCGCGTCTCGGCGAAGGACATCGATCCCGCCGATCAGGCGCGCTGGCCCGCGCTGCAGGGACCGCACAATGCGCAGAATGCGGTGTGTGCGATCGCGGTATGCCGCGTGCTGGGGCTGAACGACGAACAGATCGAGCGCGGCCTCGCGAGTTATCGCGCGCTGCCGCACCGCATGGAATTGGTCGGCGAAGTCGCTGGCGTCCGCTGGTTCAACGACAGCAAGGCGACCAACGCGGCTTCCGCTGCACCGGCGCTGGCGGCCTTCCCGCCGGCGCCGGACCAGCGTGTCCACTGGATTGCCGGGGGGCAGGCCAAGGGCGACGGGCTGACCGCCTGTCGTCCTTGGTTCGGCCACGTCAAGCGCGCCTATCTGATCGGCGAGGCGATGGAGCCTTTCGCGGCCGAGATCGGCGACGCGCTGCCCGTCGAACGGTCGGGTGATCTGGCCGCCGCGGTCGCCGCCGCGGCCGCCGCTGCGACGCCCGGCGACATCGTGCTGCTGTCGCCTGCCTGTGCTTCGTTCGATCAGTTCAAGGATTATGAACAGCGCGGCGATCGCTTCCGCGAACTGGTGCAGGCGTTGGGGAATGGATGACGATATGAACGGGGGGGCGGACAATATGGATGCGACCACGGAACGGCCCGTCATCGCGACGACCCGGACGACGAAGCGCCGCGGCCCGCGCCTCAGCCGCGCCGACCGCACGCCGCTGGGCCTGTGGTTCTGGGAAATCGACCGCGTATTGCTGTTGCTTGTGTCGATGCTGATCGCCATCGGCCTCGTCGCCGTGGCGGCGGCATCGCCGGTCGCCGCGCAGAAGCTGTCGACCGCGACCGCCAGCCTCGATCCGCTCTATTATTTCTATCGCCAGCTCATGTGGGTCATGGTCGGTGTGCCGGTCATGCTCGCGGTATCGATGCTGCCCAAACCGCAGGCGCGGCGCTTTGCCATCTATGGCACGATCACCTTCGTCTTCCTGCTGTTCATGGTGCCGCTGATCGGCACGACGGTGAACGGCGCACAGCGCTGGATCGGCAGCGGCATCTTCCGCCTCCAGCCGTCGGAATTTCTCAAGCCCTTCTTCGCGGTGTCGCTGGCGTGGATATTGTCGCTGCGGCTGCACGATCAGAATCTGCCGGTCGTGCCGCTGTCCTTCGTCTTTACCGGGATCGTCGCGATCCTGCTGATGAGCCAGCCCGATCTGGGGCAAACGATCATCTTCGCGGGGACATGGTTCGTTCTCGTCATGGTCGCCGGCCTGTCGATGCGGATCATGGCGGGGCTGGCGGGCACCGGGCTCGCGGGGCTGGTCCTTGCCTATTTCTTCTACCCAGTGGCGCAGCAGCGCATCAACATCTGGCTGTTCGCTGAGGGCGACAGCTTTCAGGTCGACAAGGCCCATGCGACGCTGACCGCCGGCGGGCTGATCGGCACGGGGCCGGGCGCGGGACTTGCCAAGTTCCAGCTTCCCGAGGCGCACACCGACTATATCTTCTCGGTCATTGGCGAGGAATTCGGGATCATCGCCTGCATCGCCATCGCCGTCCTATATCTGGCGATCATCGTCCGCGTTCTGGTGCGGCTGCTCGACGAAGAGGACAGCTTCCTCATTCTCGCGGTCGCGGGTCTGATCGCGCAGTTCGGCGGGCAGGCGACGATCAACATGGCGGTGAATACCCGGCTCTTTCCGTCGAAGGGGATGACCTTGCCTTTCATCAGCTATGGCGGTTCGTCGTTCATCGCCTTGTCGATCGGCATGGGTTTGCTCTTGTCGCTGACCCGGCGAAACCCCTATGCGGCGCGGGTATCGATGACCCGCAACTGGAACAGGAAATGACGGCCCGGCCATGACCGCGACGCGCCACTATCTACTCGCCGCCGGAGGCACCGGCGGCCATATGCTGCCCGCTTATGCGCTGGCGGGTGAACTGATCGCGCGCGGGCACCGCGTCGCGCTGGTCAGCGACGACCGCGGCCTCAGGATTCCGGGCGCGCCGGCCGAGCTGGAAACGCATGTTCTGCCTGCCGGGCGCGTTCAGGGCGGTCCCGTCGGCTGGGTGAAGGCGGCGCTGGCGATCCGCAAGGGGCGCGCGATGGCGATCGACCTGATCCGCGATTTCGACCCGGCGGTGGTCGTCGGCTTCGGCGGCTATCCGTCGCTGCCCAGCCTGCTCGCGGCGCGCGCGACCAAGACGCCCAGCGTCATCCACGAACAAAATGCCGTGCTGGGCCGCACCAACCGGCTGATGGCGGGACGGGTCGATGCGATTGCGGTCGCCTACCATCATATCCGCCGTTTCCCGCCCGCCTGTGCCGACAAGCGCCACCTGATCGGCAATCCGGTGCGCGAGGAGATTATCGCGATCCGCGAGGACGGCTATCCGCCGCTGCCCGAGGACGGCATCGTTCGCCTGCTCGTTGTCGGCGGCAGCCTGGGCGCGACGGTGCTGAGCGACGTCGTTCCCGCCGCCGTCGCCATGCTGCCGCGCGCGCTGCTCGACCGGTTGCAGGTCGTCCAGCAGTGCCGCGAGGCCGACATCGAAACGGTGCGCGCCAAATATGCCGCGCTCGGGGTCGCGGCCGAGTGCGCGCCCTATATCACCGACTTTCCCGAGCGGCTGCGCTGGGCGCATCTCGTCATCGCGCGGGCGGGGGCGTCGACCGTCGCTGAACTGGCCTGTGCGGGCAGGCCGGCGGTTTTCGTGCCCTATCCGCACGCGATGGACGATCACCAGACCTATAATGTCGGCGATCTCGTCGCGGCGGGTGGCGCGATCTCGATCCAGCAGAGCGATTTCAATCCCGCTGCGCTCGCCAAGCATATCCAGCGCATGGCGCTCGAACCCGGCGCGCTCGAAGAGGCTGCCGACCGGGCGGCGAACTGCGGCCTGCCCGATGCGACCCGTGACCTTGCCGACCTTGTCGAAAGCTTTGCCGCGCCGCCGATGATGGACGTCATCCGCGTCGGTGCCAGCACGCAGCGCGCCGCTTCGGGTGTCGCCGCTGCGCGGCGGGAGGCGAACTGATGCGCGGCGTCGCGACCGATATAGGTATCATCCACTTCATCGGCATCGGCGGCATCGGCATGTCGGGGATTGCAGAGGTGATGCACAACCTTGGCTATCAGGTGCAGGGCAGCGACATCGCTGACAGCTATGTTGTCGAAGGCCTGCGCAAACGCGGCATCAAAGTCGCGATCGGGCACGAGGCTGCGAACGTCGATGGCGTCGCCGTGGTTGTGACCTCGACGGCGGTGAAACGCGGCAACCCCGAGGTCGAGGCCGCGCTCGCGCACCGCATCCCGATCGTCCGGCGCGCCGAAATGCTCGCCGAGTTGATGCGCCTCAAATCCACCGTCGCGATCGCGGGCACGCACGGCAAGACGACGACGACCAGCCTGGTCGCCGCCTTGCTCGATGCGGGCGGGATCGACCCGACCGTCATCAACGGCGGCATCATCAACAATTACGGCTCGAACGCACGGCTCGGCGCGTCGGACTGGATGGTGGTCGAGGCCGACGAGAGCGACGGCAGCTTCCTGCGCCTCGACGGGACGATCGCGGTCGTCACCAATATCGACCCCGAGCATCTCGACCATTATGGCAGCTTCGACGCGATCAAGGATGCCTTCGTCGAGTTTATCGAGAATGTGCCCTTCTATGGCGCGGCGATGCTCTGCCTCGACCATCCCGAAGTGCAGGCGATCATCCCGCGCATCCGCGACCGCCGCATCGTCACCTATGGCTTTTCGGCGCAGGCCGATGTGCGCGGCACCAATGTGACACCGGGGCCCGACGGCAATCGCTTCGACGTCGTCGTGCGCGACCGCGACGGCAATAGCCGGACGATCGAGGGCATTCATTTGCCGATGTCGGGGCGCCACAATGTTCAGAATGCGCTCGCGGCGATCGCGGTGGCGCTGCACATGGGCGTGTCGGACGAAAAGATCGCGTCGGGCTTCAACGGTTTTGCCGGGGTCAAGCGCCGCTTCACCAAGGTCGGCGAGATCGCGGCGGGTGAGGGGAGTGTGACCGTCATCGACGATTACGCGCATCACCCCGTCGAGATCCGCGCGGTGCTGTCGGCGGCGCGCGAGGGCGTCGGCGCCGGCCGCGTCGTCGCGGTGGTCCAGCCGCACCGCTTTACCCGCCTGCGTGATCATATGGACGATTTCCAGCAGGCGTTTAACGACGCCGACATCGTGCTCGCCTTGCCGGTCTACACCGCGGGCGAGGCACCGATCGAGGGCGTGTCGTCCGAAGCGCTGGTCCAGGGCCTCCGCGACCGCGGGCACCGCCAGGCCTCGACCGTCGCCGACGCGGCAGCGCTGGCTTCGAGCATCGCCGCCAGCATCGCGGCGGGCGATCTCGGCGCGGGCGACAAGATCATCTGCCTCGGCGCGGGCGACATCACCAAGACGGCGGCGGGTCTGGCGAGCGCGGTGGAGGGGCAAAAATGAACCTCTCCATCACTCGTCATGCTGAACTTGTTTCAGCATCTATGGCCGGTCTTCTCGGTCACCGCAGCATTTGTTTCCAGGTCCGGCCATGGACCCTGAAACAAGTTCAGGGTGACGAAGAAAAAGGGGGGCGTTCGTGATGAGCGTCCTCACCGAAACGAGCCCCGGCGCCTTTGAAGTGAAATTGCAAGCCGGGTCGTTCACGATTCCAGAACCGGAAGGCAAGCTGACTGCTAACGCGCCTCTCGCGCCGTTGGTTTGGTTCAAGTCTGGCGGTGCCGCTGACTTGCTCTTTGAACCGGCGTCGCCTGAAGCGCTCGCTTCTTTCCTTCGTAGCCTCCCTGATTGGGTCCCGGTGATGGCGCTCGGCCTCGGCTCGAACCTCATCGTTCGCGACGGTGGTTTCCCCGGCGTCGTCGTCCGCCTCGGCAAGGCCTTTGCGAAGGTCGAAGCCATCGACGCCACGACCTTGCGCTGCGGCGGCGGCGCGTCGGGCATCCTCGTTTCCTCCACCGCACGCGACGCGGGCATCGCGGGCATGGAGTTCCTGCGCTCGATCCCCGGCACCGTCGGCGGTTTCGTGCGCATGAACGGCGGTGCCTATGGCGGCGAGGTCAAGGATATCCTGATCGACGCCGACATCGTCCTGCGCTCCGGCGAGCGCTGCACGCTCGCGCTGACCGACCTCGGCTACACCTATCGCCACAGCGAACTCCCCGAAGGCGCGGTCGTTGTCGGCGCGACCTTCCGCGGCCGTCCCGGCGAAGCGCAAGCCATCCAGGCCGAAATGGACCGCATCTCGGCGAGCCGCGAGGCCTCGCAGCCGCTGCGTTCCAAGACCGGCGGATCGACCTTCAAGAACCCCGAGGGACACAAGGCGTGGCAGCTTGTCGATGAAGCCGGTTGCCGCGGTTTCGCCATCGGCGGCGCGCAGGTGAGCGAGAAGCATACCAATTTCCTGATCAACACCGGTGCGGCGACGAGCGCCGACATCGAAGCGCTCGGCGAGGAAGTCCGCCGCCGGGTGAAGGCGAAGAGCGGCATCGAATTGCAATGGGAGATTCAACGCGTGGGAGTGGCGAAGTGAGCCGGGGTCCGTGGCATGTCGCCGTCCTGATGGGCGGCTGGTCCGCCGAACGCGAAGTGTCGCTGATGAGCGGCAAGGGCGTTGCCGACGCGCTCGAAAGCCGCGGGCACAGGGTCACGCGCATCGACATGGGCCGCGATGTAGCGCAGCGGCTTGCCGAAGCGCGGCCCGATGTCGTCTTCAACGCCCTCCACGGCGTTCCGGGCGAGGACGGCACCGTGCAGGGCATGCTCGACCTCATGGGCCTCAAATACACCCACAGCGGGCTCGTCACGTCGGTTATCGCGATCGACAAGGAATTGACGAAACAGGCGCTGGTGCCGCATGGTATTCCCATGCCGACGGGGACGATGGTCGACAGCGAAAGCCTGTTTTCAGCCGACCCCCTGCCGCGCCCCTATGTCCTGAAACCCGTCAACGAGGGATCGTCGGTCGGTGTCGCGATCGTCAAGGACGACAGCAACTACGGCAACCCGATCGCGCGCGAAGCGGTGGGGCCGTGGCAGGAGTTCGACCGGCTGCTCGCCGAGCCTTTCATCAAGGGGCGCGAACTGACCGTCGCGGTACTCGGCGACGAGGCGCTCGGCGTAACTGAACTGCGCGTAAAGTCGGGTTTCTACGATTATGACGCCAAATATACCGACGGGCTGACCGAACATGTCTGCCCTGCTGATGTCCCCGCCGACATCGCGCAACGGATGAAGCATCTGGCGGTCGAGGCGCATCGCCTGCTTGGCTGCAAAGGCGCGTCGCGTTCCGATTTTCGCTGGGACGACGAACATGGGCTCGCGGGCATTTTCTTGCTCGAGGTTAATACGCAGCCGGGGATGACACCGCTCAGCCTCGTGCCGGAACAGGCGCGCGCCATCGGCATGGACTATGCCGAACTCGTCGAACGCATCGTGGGGGAAGCATTGGCATGAGCAGCGGAGCATGAGCAGCACCAGGATCAAACGCGCGAAGGCGCCGCCGCGCCGTCCGTCGCGCGCGCCCAAAAGGCGCCGGTCGGTCAAGCAGTCGCGCCTCAACATGGTCATCAACGCCTTGCCGATCAGCCCGGCGCAGCTTCAGCGCGTCGCCAACTGGACGATCGGTATCGGCCTGGCGGGCGTGCTGGTGCTCGGTGCCGAGGTGACGGGCTTGACCGCGAAAATTCACGAAGAGTGGGCGCAGGCGGTCGGGCGCGCCGGATTCCAAGTGAAGAAGGTCGAAGTGGTCGGCGCCGATCGCATCGACCGGCTGAAGGTCTATGATATCGCGCTGGCGCAAAAAGACCGCTCGATGGCCGCGGTCGAGCTTGAGGATGTGCGCCGCGACCTGATGCAGTACGGCTGGATCAAGGATGCGCGCGTGTCGCGCCGCCTGCCCGACACGCTGGTCGTCGATATCGTCGAGCGCACCCCGGCGGCGATCTGGCAAAATGACGGTCGGCTGTCGCTGATCGACGACAGCGGGGTCGTCCTCGAACCCGTGACGGTCGCGACCATGCCCGACCTGCCGCTCGTCATCGGCCCCAACGCCAATCGGCGCGCGCAGGATCTCGATGCGCTGCTCGCCGAAGCCAGCTCGCTCAAGGAATTGCTTGCCGGCGCGACCTGGGTCGGTAACCGCCGCTGGGATCTGCGCTTCCGCAGCGGCGAAACGCTGTCGCTGCCTGAAGGCGATGCCGAAGCGAAGGCGGCGCTCGCCAAATTCGCGCACATGGACGGGGCAAACCGACTCCTTGGCCGCGGTATCCTGCGTTTCGACATGCGCGATCCCAGCCGTTTCGTGCTACGCATGCCCCACGAAGGGCAGGTGGCGCCGTCGAAGATCGACGACGCGCGTGCGGCCGCCGACGCGGTGTCGGCGGGTCAGGCGAACGAGGGATAGAAGCGATGGCGCCGCCGCGCATCGAAAAGATCATCACCGCGCTCGATGTCGGGTCGTGGAAGGTCTGTGCGCTGATCGCGGGCCAGACCGCCGACGGGCAGTTGCACGTGCTCGGCACCGGCCAGCGCGAAAGCCGCGGCGTCCAGCGCGGCTATGTCGCCGACATGGAGCAGACCGAGCATATCGTGCGCGAGGCGATCGAACAGGCAGAGCGTATCGCGGGTCTCAATATCGACGATGTCTGGGTCAGCTTCTCGGCGGGCAGCCTCTTGAGCGACGTCGCCCCGATCGAGAGCGAATTGGGCGGCCACCGCATCGAACAGGAAGATATTGACGATCTGCTCGCCGCCGGGCGCGCGGGGATCGATCCCGAAGGGCGGATGATCCTGCACGCGCAGCCGGCGCTCTACACGCTCGATGGACTGACCGGCGTCAAGAATCCGATCGGGCTGCACGCCGACCGGCTGGGCGTCGACATCCACATCATCATGGCCGACGGCGCGCCGGTACGAAATCTGGAAGCCGCGGTGCGGCAGGCGCATCTCGACGTCAATGCGGTGGTCGCCTCGCCGATCGCGGCGGGGCTCGCCTGCCTGTCGGAAGAAGAACGCGACCTGGGCGTTGCGCTCGTCGAACTCGGCGCGGCGGTGACGACGGTGTCGCTCTATGCCGGCGGGATGCTTGTCGAGATGGTTTCGCTGCCCTTTGGCGCTAGCGACATCACCGACGACATCGCCTCGGCCTTCGGTATCCGGCGCAGCCAGGCGCAGCGGCTGCAGAGCTTTTACGGCTCGGCATCGGCCAGCCCGCGCGACAATAACGACCTGATCGAACTCGATCCCGGCGCACCCGCGGGCAGCGACGCGCCGCGCATCACGCGCGCGCAACTGATCTCGGTCATCCGTCAGCGGCTCGACCAGATGATGGGCGACATCGGGCGGACGCTCAAGGATCTTCATTTCGTCGGCCCGATCGGCCGTCAGGTCGTGCTCGTCGGCGGCGGTGCCGACCTCAAAGGCATCGCCGACTATACCCAGATCGCGCTCGGACGGGCGGCGCGCGTCGGGCGACCGCGCGGCTTGCACGGCCTGCCCGATGCCCATTCGGGACCGGCTTTCGCGACGCTTGCCGGTCTGGTTCTTTATGCCGCATCCGATCCCGTCGATCTGCGCGACCTGCCCACGATGGCGCAGGATGTGTACCGTCCGAAGGGGTCGTCGATCATCAACCGACTTATCACCGCGCTGAAGAGCAGTTTCTGACGCGCGGTTGCGCGAAAGGTTAATTTTTTGGGTGATTCCGGCGTCACAATAGTGCAATGCGATAAATCAATGACGGGCGGCCGGACTACCGCCCGAATGGGTCGCAAGGTGAGGGAAGCGGCGTTGGTCCGCCGCTACAGGGAGATTGGTTGATGAGCATCAATATTGGCCCGCCGCAGGTCGATGAACTGAAGCCGCGTATCGCCGTGATCGGCGTCGGCGGCGCGGGGGGCAATGCCATCGCGAACATGATCGCGGCGAAGGTCGAGGGCGTCGATTTCGTCGTCGCCAACACCGACGCGCAGGCGCTCAACGCCTCGCCGGCGGAGCGTCGCATCCAGCTCGGAACGCAGATCACTCAGGGGCTGGGTGCGGGTTCGCGTCCCGAAGTCGGCCGGGCGGCGGCCGAGGAAAGCATCGCGCAGGTCGAAGAGGCGCTGAACGGCGCGCATATGTGCTTCGTCGCGGCCGGCATGGGCGGCGGCACGGGCACCGGTGCGGCTCCGGTCATCGCCAAGGCGGCCCGCGACCGCGGCATTCTGACCGTCGGCGTCGTGACCAAGCCCTTCACCTTCGAGGGCAACCGCCGCATGCGGTCGGCCGAAGCCGGCATTGCCGAGCTTCAGGACCATGTCGACACGCTGATCGTCATTCCCAACCAGAATCTCTTCCTGGTCGCCAACCCGAACACGACCTTCAAGGAAGCCTTCACCATGGCGGATGAAGTGCTCCAGCAGGGCGTGCGCGGTATCACCGATCTGATGGTCATGCCCGGCCTCATCAACCTCGACTTTGCCGACGTGCGCAGCGTGATGCGCGAAATGGGCAAGGCGATGATGGGCACCGGCGAAGCCGAAGGCGACGGCCGCGCGCTCGAAGCGGCGCAGAAGGCGATCGCCAACCCGCTGCTCGACGGCGTGTCGATGGCGGGCGCAAAGGGCGTCATCATCTCGATCACCGGCGGCGAAGACATGCGCCTGATGGAAGTCGACGAAGCGGCGAACCATATTCGCGAACTCGTCGACCCCGACGCCAACATCATCTGGGGCAGCGCCTTCAACGAAGGGCTGGAAGGCAAGATTCGCGTATCGGTCGTCGCGACCGGCATCGACGGTTCGGGTGATGCGGCGGCTCCGGCCGCACCGGCGGCGCGCAGCTTCTCCTTCGCGCCCGCGCGTAGCCCGGCCCCTGCACCTTTTGCCGAGGAGCCGGTCGAGGTGGCGGCTGCTGAAGCACCGGTCGAAGCCGCGGAACCCGAAGTCGACACCGACCCCGCACCGGGCTTCTCGCTGGGCGATGCCCCCGCGGCCGAAGTGTCGGCGCCGGCCGAGGAAGAGCCGATGGAATTGTCGCAGGTCGCCGCGACCTATGACGATACCAGCGACGAGCTCGTGCTCGATGCACCCGAACCGGCACCCGCGCCGGCTGCCGATTCGGCCCCCGCGGCCGAACCGGCACGCCCGATCGGTGGCGGCACCTTGTTCGAACGCATGTCGCGCCTGTCGCGTGGCGGATCGGCCCCTGCCGAAGAAGGCGACAAGGAAGACGGGGTCGATATTCCGCGCTTCCTGGGCCGTCAGAACAACCAGTAACAGGGTACATCGCGGCCGCCCGATGGGCAGGCGGCCCGAACACGGGATGATTTGCCCATGCGGCGATCCAAATTGACGGCGGGGCCGCGGCGCGTTCGACTTCATGTCGGCGCGCTCGGCCTGCTGTTCCTCTCTGCCGCACCGTTTGCGGCGGCGCATGCATTTCAGGTGACGCCACCTGATGCGGCCACCAAGGCGGCGATGGAAAAGCGCACCGCCGCGCGGACGATGCTGTCGTCGGCGATCGCTCGGCTCGCCTCGAACGCCACCGACAGCGCCGCGCTGCTTGATGCCGGACGCGCCTCGATCGAGCTGGAGGATTATCGCGCCGCGCTCGGTTTCCTGACCCGTGCCGAGCAGGCGAGTCCGCGCGACGGCGCGGTCAAGGCGGCGCTCGGGTCGGCGATGCTCCATCTCGAAAAGCCGTCGCGGGCGCTCGACTATTTCGGCGAGGCGCAGCTTCTCGGCGCCCCCGAGCGACTGTTCCTTGCCGACCGCGGGCTTGCGCGCGATTTGCTGGGCCAGCAGGATGCGGCGCAGCGCGATTATCAACTCGCCCTCTCGATCGCGCCGAGCGACGAAGTGATCCGCCGCTATGCGATCTCGCTCGGCATCACGGGGCAAGCCGACCGCGCGATCCAGCTCCTCACGCCGCAGCTGCGCACACAGGATCGCGCTGCTTGGCGGTCGCGCGCGATGATCCTCGCGATCAACGGCCGCAACGACGAGGCGACCGAGATCGTCAAGGCGACAATGCCCGCGCTGCTGGCGCAGAGCATTTTACCCTATCTGACCCAGATGGATCGGCTCAACCCGGCGCAGCAGGCGGCCGCCGCCCATTTCGGCCGTTTCCCTGCCGGTGAACTTGGCCCGGTGCGCAAGCCCGTACAGGTCGCCGCGGCTGCTCCAGCCCCGACGCCCGCCCCGTCCCCGACTTCGACGCCCAGCAAACGGCGCGGCGACAAGGACAAGCCGGTGCAGGTGGCCACCGCCACACCGCCACCGGCGACGCGACCGACCCCGAAGCCGACCCTGAAGCCGACGCCGACACCGACACCTGCGCCCACGCCAGCGCCTGCGCCGACCTTGGCGCAGCCGCCAGCCGCCGTGCCGGTGCGCCGTGCTGATACACCGTCCGTCCCGGCAGCGAAGCCTCCC
>LULV01000051.1_pt1 | contig 24288 bp, 24 predicted proteins | sample 728081 | NCBI WGS metagenome assembly LULV01 (sample SAMN03860280, study PRJNA289734) | marine metagenome | biome: seawater column; feature: ocean; material: water; isolation source: Red Sea water column Station 108 - depth 25m | place: Saudi Arabia: Red Sea | collected 2011-10-15 | depth 25 m | reverse complement strand
CAGTAAGAGTCCTAATAAAACTGCTCCGAGAACGTCTGAAGAAGTTGTAGAGACAACTATTTCAGCTAGAAAATTAAATAGACCTCCCAAAGTAAAAATTATCAATACCACAGCACCAAAGAGAGCTGTAAATATTTGAAATCTTATTCGATCAATATTGTAGACTATAGATTTCTTGTACTCTTCCTCAGTAACTACATTTACAAACCTTTCAGGAATAGCGTTTTTGTTTAATTCAATAGATTTAAGGTTTCTAATTTTCAAATATGTTTCTAGCAAAAATTTGATACCTATCAGAGATATAAAAATAACTGTGAAGTTTGTAGATTTATTGACCGAAGCGGCGTTCTCTTTGGGAGTATTCTCTCAAGCAACGGAGAAAGTCGATTTTTCTAAATTCAGGCCAGTAAACATCTTGAAAAATTACTTCAGAGTAAGCACTTTGCCATAATAAAAACCCTGACAACCTTGACTCTCCACTTGTTCTAATAATTAAATCAATATCTGGAGTTTCCGGGGAATATAAATGTTTTCGTAATTGCTCATCAGTTACATTCTCAAGTAATTCGTCAAAATCATTGTGATCGTTTCTGTTTTGGTCAATCAATCCCTTAATAGCATCTAGAATTTCTTGTCGACCTCCGTAACCCAAAGCAATTGTTAAAGTTTTTTGCCCTCCACCTCTAACTTCTTTAAGCTGTTTAATAGTTTCTTGTAAAAAATCTGGTAAAAGATCTGTGGACCCAATAAATTCAATTTTAAAGTTATCAACTACGTCATCAATTAATAGCTCTTCAAAGAGTTCATTCAGTACTTGAAAGTACGGTTCAAGTTCTTCTTGTGGTCTTGATAGATTTTCTCTTGATAAAAGCCAACTTGTGATGAAATCAATCCCCACCTCATCACACCATCCGATGCACTCCTTAAGTCTTGTCATGCCGATTTTATATGAAACTTCAAAACTTAGTAATCCTTCTTTCCTTGCGTACCTTCTGTGACCATCATGAATTAATCCGATGTGTTTAGGTAAGTTTTCATTAACTAATTTATTACGTAAACGATTTTCATAAATTGAGTAAATTAATCTTGGAGAGGACATTTTTTAGGCTGTTACTGCTTCTATTTCTTCGATTGTTTTTGGAGCATTCTCTGTGAGGTTCATTGGTCCGTTGTTTGTACAAACAATATCATCTTCAATTCTTACACCAATACCTAAGAGATCTTTAGGGATTTCATGTTTTACTGTTTTAGCATTCATCATTTCTTCTTTTTCTAATTTTGTAGCTTTCTCCATACCCATAATTTTTCTACGTTCTCTGATTTCATTTGGGTCTCTTTCAAGTAATGGGAATTCTATTACAGGCTTTGTTGGTCTTACATAGATTCCTGGCTCTATGGTTGTCACCATTCCATGTTCAAATGCTCTTGGTTGTCCATTAACTTCATTGCTACCAGCATCGTGAACATCAAGACCTAGCCAATGCCCAGTACCATGCATAAAGAATTCGAAAAAATGCATCATTGAGATTGTTTCTTCTACACCAAGTGGCACTAGTTTTAAATTAACCAATGATTCAGATAACGTTTTTATAGTTTGTTGGTGTACCTCCTTCATTGAGTTGCCTACAACTACTCCTTCTATGCCTTCATTTTGTACCTTTAACACTTCTTGATATACATCTTTTTGAGGTGACGTAAACTTTCCAGATACAGGAAAAGTACGGGTTACATCTGAAGAGTACATTCCATACTCTGCTGCTGCATCAATTAGAAGTAGACTTCCTTCATCAAGCTGATCTCTATTTGTTGAGTAGTGAAGTATGCAAGCATTGTGACCCCCAGCAACTATTGAGGGGTAGCCTAATCTTTCTGCACCTCTATCATAAAATATCCTTTCCATCTCTGCACCAACTTGATACTCGTACATTCCAGTATTTGCAGTTTTCATTGCATGAATATGACCTTCGACGGTTATATCACAGGCTTTTGTTAGTAGCTCAATCTCTCCATCGCTTTTAATTAATCTAAGTTCTGAAATTAGTGGTTGTAGTGAATACAGTGTTGCGTTACTGAAATCAGTACCTCGTTGGTCATACGGAACTGCATGGGTTAGTACTTTCTTATCGTATTTTTCGAAATTATTTGAAGAGTAATCACAATAAATATCGTTAAATCCTCTGAGCAAATTCGGAAGTATTTTTTCGTAGTCTTGAAATGAGTAAGCTTTTGAAGCTTCATAATCATCAACGGCACCAGACTGACCTAAACGTTTACCTTCCCACGTCTCCATTTCCTCATTCCTATCTTGAACAAACAGGTGCAACTCAGGTTTTGAGTCTTTGATGAGGATTACAGCATGGGCATCAGGTTCAGGCCATTCTGTTAAATAATAAAAATTTGAATCTTGTCGAAATGGATACCAAGTGTCATTATTTCTGTAAACAATGCTTCCACTATGTAGAATGACAGCACCATTTTTTATTTGTTTTGCCAAGTTTTCTCTGGCAATTTTTGAATTACCCATTACTGAATAAGAATAATCTATTAAGCAATAAAAAAGCTAGTGGTTTTTATATTGACACTAGAAATTCACGAAGAATTGGATTCCAGTGTGTTTCGTTGTGCTGGCCTTTTTCTTTGAAAACGAAATTAGTTTTAATGTTGTTCAACTTAAGTTCCTCTTCAATTTTTTTAACACCAGAAACATAGAAATCATTATTATTTGAAAAATCTAAATCCCATTCTTTAGGAAATATGTTTTTTACTTGGTCACCAAAAATATCTCCCTCTTTTGTTCCAACTGATAAATTGCAAATAGATGTTTTACTTAAATTATTTAGATCGTTAACTATCCCTGGAAATCCAAACCAAAATGCTGGAGAAAGAGAGATTATGTTCTCAAAAGATGGATTTAGAATACCTGTCTTTATTGACATTAACCCTCCCATCGATGCTCCCATGACAATTTTTTTTAAATTAGCTACATCTATGTCGTAATCACCATAAATCTGTGGTAAGTGATCTTCTAATATGGACTCTATGTGCATAGTTGCAAAGTTTTCTTGTTCGCCTCTTGGGTAGGGGTTGTATTGTTTTTGTCTGCTAGAGTTTGAGGTCGCAGCAACAACAAAATAACCTCTGTTTTCTCTTTCCTCTAAATCGGTCAATAGTGATTCTAAATTAAAAAAATAACCGTATGAACTCTTTGATTTTAAGAATAAATTTTCCGCATCAAACGCAAGAATCATATGAGTAACTCTCTTGAACTTTGGAAATCTGACCAAATAGTTATTTGTGTCTCCAAGGTTTATATCTACAACCGGTTGGCTTATGTAGATGTTTTCTAAACTTTTATCGTATTCTGAAAATAGCAGCATTAAGTTATTTTATATTATCCTCAATCCTCTTTGCTACTTCTCTTGCTTTTGATTCATCAGTAGAAATTATTAATACAACATTATCACCTGCAATTGAAGCAACAATATTGTCGATATATAAATTATCAATGGACTCTGCAATCACTTGTGCGGCTGCTGTTGTGGTTTTAACAACAACTTGGTTTGAAACTGGTTCTACATCGAGTACAAAATCTTCTAATGCTTTTTTCGCAATTTTAACCTGCGCATTGTTATCTTGATTTTTAGGAAGCACATAAATTAGTCTTCCATTTTTTAATCTTTTCTTGATTGCTCCAAGTTCATTTAGATCTCTAGATAGTGTTGCTTGGGTAATTTGAATGTTATTTTTCTTAAGAAGTCCTTTAAGTTGATTTTGTGAAGAGACATTTTCTGAATCTATAAAATCTGCAATTAACCTTTGTCTTTGAATAGTTGATTTCTTCATTGTATAAATATACATGTAAATGAATATTTATACAATTATAAATTATTGAAAGTTTCCTTAGCTAGTTTTATCGCTTCGTCTTTAGAAACTTCACCCTCATTAATTCTTTGCTCATATAAGGCCTTCATAATCACGCCGACTTTTGGGCCTGGTTCTAAATCAAAAAGACTCATTATTTCATCTCCGCTAATTGGTGGTCTAAGTTTTGACATTTCTTCTTTTTCTAAAACTTCTTTTATTCTTGTCTCCATCTCATCAAGTTTTTCAAAAATTTCTTGAGCTTTTTGTTTATTTTTAGTTGTTACATCAGCTCTAACTAAGTTATTGAGATCTTCCAAAACTTCACCGGCATCAACAATATATCTTCTAACTGCAGAATCTGTCCAGCCCATTTTAAATGTGTGAGGTCTTAGGTGCAGCTCAACTAAACTCGCAACATTCTTGATAGTTTTTTTATCGTACTTTAAGTTTTGTAAAATTTTTTTTGTCATTTTTGCACCTACGACTTCGTGATGTCGAAAATGAACTTTTCCATTTTCAATACCTTTTGTGTTTGGTTTAGCAATATCATGAAACAAAGCTCCGAGTCTTCGAATTAGTGTGGGCGATACATTGTCAACTACCTGGAGCGTATGTTCATAAACATCTTTATGGTGATGATTAGGATCGACCTCAATTTTAAGTTCATTTAATTCAGGAAGGATATAAGAACTTAAACCACTTTCTACAAAAGTTCTTAGGCCAAGTGAGGGATTTTTACCCACAAGTAGTTTAGATATTTCATCTCTTATTCTTTCAACAGATACTATTTTGATTCTTTCAACGTTATCTCTCATTGCTACATAGGTATCGTTATCAGGTGAAAATCCGTGAGTACTTATAAACCTACAAACCCTTAACATTCTTAAAGGGTCATCTGAAAAAGAAATAATTGGATCATCAGGGGTTCTGATTGTTCCTGAAGCTAGGTCTTTTAGGCCTAAAAATGGGTCAACAAGTTCATTTTCTTTAATCGAATAGGCTATTGAGTTAATTGTAAAGTCTCTTCTGGAGAGATCTGTATTTAAGTCTGCTGCTGATTCAATAGATGGGTTTCGTGAAGTGTTTTCATATGTGTCTTTCCTGTATGTGGTTATGTGAACTGAGTTATCATCAATCTGTAGTTCAATAGTTCCAAACTCTCTACCAATTTCTGTTGTTTTATATCCACTACTGTTTAACAAACTTATGGACTCTTCTGGGGTTGCGTTGGTTGTAAAATCAAAATCTTTAGTATCAATATCTAATATGCCGTCTCGAACAGCTCCTCCGACAAGGTAGAACTCAAAATCATTTGATATGTAAAGATCAGAAACGACTTTTAAATATTCGTTTTTGTCAATTAGGTTTAATAAGGTTCTTGGTACCATATGGATAGCTTAGAAGAAGAATGGAAACAATAGAAGTATGAATTCAGGAGTAGATTTTGCAGCGGGTGGGATTGTTCTTTTGGAACAGAAAATTCTAATTGTAAAAAACAAAAGAGGCGACTCACCAGAAGACGGTTTATCTTGGTGGGGTTATCCAAAAGGTCATATGGAAGAAGGCGAAAAGCCTGCAGATGCAGCTGTAAGAGAAGTGTTTGAGGAAACAGGATTCGAAGTAAAATTAAAAAGCAACAAACCAATCGCTGAATCCAGATACGAAATAAGTCGTGATGGAGAAAAGGTTCAAAAAACTGTTTGGTTTTATGAAATGGAAGTTATTGAGTCTTTCAAAAATGAACCTGATGATGAAATTGAGGAAATTGCACTAGTTGATTTTGATAGCGCTTTTGACTTACTGACTCACGAAGAAGATAAGAAAATTTTAAAATATGTTTTTAACAAATGAAAAAAAGAAACATAGCACCTGGCAAGGAACTTTTTATACTCGAAAATGGAATGACCAAACACCTGTTGTTTATTTTGAAAAACTATATGGTGGAAGACCTTTATTAAAGAAGATTAATCAACTTGCATTACAGGATAATCTCATCTTTAACTCTTCTATGGTTGATGAGAATAATTCAGCAGTTTGGCAGTCAGCTGGATGGGAGGTTTTAGAAAAATTAAACGTACTGTCTTTAAATCTAAAAAACATAAAGCAGTCTGATAAAAACATAGAGAATGTTGATGTGTTTACCGATGCAAAAATTCCTGAAGTTCTCAATCTAGATCACGATATTTTTGATCCATACTGGCAAAATTCAAGCGCTGCATTTAAAGAAACAATTGAAAGTTGTGTTCATAATTATTTATTCATCCAAAAAGCTGATGATGATACGGCTGGTTATGGCATATTAGGTATAACTAGAAATTATGGATTTTTGCAGAGATTTGGAATTGTGAAAAAGTATCAAAATAGAGGTTTGGGTAAAAAGTTACTCGAAAACATCGTTGCATTCTCAAAACAAAAAAAACTAGTTAATGTTCGCCTAAACACACAAACTCAAAATAAACATGCTCAGAATTTGTATTTAAATAATGGATTTGTTTATACAAAGACCAATTTTTTAATTTTGGCAACTAGCAACCATAAATAGAACTTCATTAATAATCCTCGTTAGCTTAATATAAGTTCTATGGAACAAGAAGATAGCTTTTTAGAATCCTTTGAGAGTTTGCTAGACACTATTAAAAGATTGGTTGTTAAACCAGTAAAAAGAGTGACTGGCTTTGCTTCATTGGGTTTCCTTTTAATTGTTTTGCTGTTCTTGTCGTTAATATTTATATTTATAGGAATAATAAAAATTATGCAGGGTTTGGGGTTGCTCCTCGGAGTTAACCCAACTGGTTTCGCATTTGCTTCTCTGGGTATTCTGTTTTTATTTTTATCGGTTAAAAGTTATTGGAGAAAAAAAGTATGAAAAATGTAGCAATAATTGGTTCTGGACCAGCTGGATATACGGCTGGAATTTATGCAGGTAGAGCAAATCTTGAACCAGTGCTTTTTGAAGGACTTGAATCTGGCGGTCAGCTAATGCTTACTACCGATGTTGAAAATTATCCTGGTTTCGTGGATGGAATAATGGGTCCTGAGCTAATGCAAGTTTTCAAAGGACAGGCTGAAAGATTCGGAACAGAAATTAAGACCGAGATTATTGACTCAATTGAAAATATTGATGGAGGTTTCAAACTAACAAGCAGTAAAGGTGAGTACGAATTTAAATCTGTAATTATTGCATCGGGTGCGTCAGCTAGGTGGCTTGGCGTTGAGGGTGAAAAAGAACTTCAAGGATATGGTGTTTCTGCTTGTGCAACCTGCGATGGATTCTTTTTTAAAGAAAAGCAAGTAGCAGTAGTTGGTGGTGGAGATTCAGCAATGGAAGAGGCTTTGTTTCTAACCAAGTTTGCAACAAAAGTATATGTGATACATAGAAGAGATCAGTTTAGAGCTAGTCAAATAATGCAAGACAGGGTTTTAAATCATGAAAAAATTGAAGTGATCTGGAACAGTACCGTTGAAAAAATTATTGGTGATGGTGCTGTGTCTTCTGTAGTTCTAAAAAATACTGAAGACGGTTCAGAGTCTGAACTTAACTTAGACGGCGTTTTTGTAGCAATTGGTCATGATCCAAACGTAGAGTTTCTTAACAATTTCGTTGAACTAGATGAAAAGGGATATATAAAAACTGGGTTTACAACAGACACTAGTACTTCTGTTCCTGGAGTCTTTGCAGCAGGAGATGTTGCAGATTCCATATATAGACAAGCAATTACTGCAGCGGGAACTGGTTGTCAGGCAGCTATTGATTCTGAAAGATGGTTAGATCATTAATCAAGAAAACTTGAGTTATATTGATGAATTGTCATCTGATGAACTTTTAGATTTAAGTAACAAAATTCAAGCAGCAGGATATCAGTTTCCTGCTGATTCACTTGAGTGTAAGTCATTAGTAGAGCTTTTTTTAAATGATTACAATATAGAAAAAACTATTTCTAAAGAAAATCTCTGGTTAGAGCTTTTAAATCATGGTTACGATCTGGGTGATCGAATTCTCAATTTTTCAAATCCTGTATTAAAAGGGTCTGATGTAGAAGAGCTTCAAGAAATGTTGTCTCGACTTGGGTTTTATTCTGAGCCAATCAACTCTGAGTACACAAAGGAGCTAATGAAATCTGTTGAAGCATTTCAAGAAAATCGAGGACTAAGTGTAGATGGTGTTGTTGGCTTGAATACGGCCAATGAAATTAAAAAATTGATCAGACCAACTTTAGACAAGTCTCTTAATGAAGCGATTAAAGGCTTTAAGCCCGCTAGCTCAGCGTTGAATGTGTGTATAAACATTGAAAACAACGGCGAGTACAGAGAACAAGTAGTGTTTTATGAATCAATTAAAGAAACTGGAATAGAAAATGGAATGAATATTACTTTTGTTTCCGAAGCTGGGGAAGAGATGAGTAAAGAAAATATAATTTCTTTCGTAAATAAAATTAACCCTTCACTTTTCTTAACTTTTGAAAACAATGAAACACAGTCCGTAGATTATTTCAAAGGAAAGCACTCTGTAAGTAATATTGGTAAAAAATTAGCTTATGAAATTGGCACAAAATTAAACCTTGATTCAGTTGGTAAAAACAATATGCTACTCAAAAATACTAAAGCCGTGTCTTTAGTAATAAATGGTAATTTTTACCAAATTAATACCAATACAGTTTTTGATATAGTTTCTGAGATTTATTCGGAAATTTTTTGAAACTAATTTAATTTCTCTATAAATTTTTTAAGTGCTTCTATATTTTGAAAGTTCAGATTTACTTTAAATGACTTTCCTGATTTTTTAACTTGAACTTTTGAACCTAGCGTGTTTTCAAGATTGCTCTTAAGGTGTAGAACTTCTTCGCTCACAGAAGACTTTCCATTTAGCTCACTCACCTTCTCTTCAACCTGTCGACTATTTAAAGATAAACTAATAATTTCGGAAAGTAATTTGTCTTGTAAGTTTTCATCTAAAACTATTAAAGGTCTTGCTTGTCCAAAGGAAATCTTCTCTTCTTTTAAAGCTTCTTGAACTTTTTGACTCAGGTTTGAAATGCGTAATAAGTTAGCAATAAATGGTCTGCTTTTACCAACCAAAAGGCCTATCTCTTTTGCGTTTAAGCCATATGTTTCTTGTAGGCTTTTATAACCCAGTGCTTCTTCAATGGTGTTAAGTTGTGATCTTTGTACATTTTCCACTAGACCCAAAACTGCTGCATCCTTGTCTGTTACATCTTTAACTAAACAAGGAATTGTTTTGAGTCCAGCAGCTTTACTTGCTCGGAGTCTTCTTTCACCAGCAATTAATTGATATCTATTATTACCCAACAATTGAACAATAATTGGTTGGAGTACACCACTTTTTTTAATTGATTCTGAAAGTTCACTTAGCTTTTTTTCATCAAAATATGTCCTTGCCTGTGTTTTGCTTTCAGAAATTTTTTCAACTTCAATGTCTACAACTTTAAATTCTCTTACATCTGTGTTTTCTATAAGCGAACTTAGGGATCTTTTCATAAGCCAACCTTTTCTAATAATTCATTGCTTAATGCTTCAAATTCAATTCTAGCTTTACTATATTCACCAAAATCTAATACAGTTTTAGCATAGAACGGACTATCTGCAATTTCAGTTAATTGTGATATATGTGTTGTAAACAACTTATCAGACAGTATTTGTTTTAACTCTGAAACAAAGTCATGGTAGCTTGCTCGTCTTGTATCAACTTGATTCAGAACTACCCCTAGAAAATGAGGATCTGTATGGGGTACTTCAGAAATTGTTTGTTTAGCAAATGACATTGCCTGACCAACACCCTCCACCGCTAAGAACTCTGGTTTACTTGGTATAAAGTAATAATCAGATGTTGAAAGTGCTTCCTGAACTAAAGAACTCATAGTTGGTGGTGTATCAATAAAAACTATATCAAATGTCTTTATGGTCTCATTTTGTCGAATTTTTCTCAGCTTTGATCCGCCTACTATTTTTTCTGAATTGTGTTTTTTAATGTCTACATCAGAAGGTATTAGGTATAAATTCTCAAATACTTTTATAGGTTCTATGTTGTTTTCACCTTCTAAAATTTGAGTTGTTGAGGTGTTTAATTCAGAAGTTTTGTTTTGATTAAGGTATGTAGATACATTTCCTTGAGGATCTGTGTCGATAATTAGTGTTTTTAAGCCTTTTCTTGAAAGTACGCTAGCAAGGTTGATTACTGTTGTTGTCTTACCAACTCCACCCTTTTGACAAACTACAGCAATTGTTTTCACTTAACATTTATAACATCAATGTGTCTTATATCATCTTTATTAATTTTAAAATTCTCGTGTTTCACGTGAAACAGGTTTGAATCGTAATCTGAGTCTTCTCCGTTTGATGAGACCAAATATGTGGTGTTTTTATCAGTTTTTAGAGAATTTATTACTTTTTCGCTTGAAATAAAGCATCTGGACACAAAAAAACCACCTTTTTTAATGTGGTTATACGCATCGTCCTGAATCGCAAAAATATTATTATTATTGAGTATTTTGATTAATCGTGAAAGTTCAAAAATTCTTTTTTCTTTTACATCAATTAAGTTAACTGTAATGTTTGTAGTAATTCCTATTGGAATTCCAGGTATTCCTCCTCCAGTTCCAAGATCTGAAACTACATCAACCTCACCAGGGAGTTCAGATAATATTTTTCCAAAATAAAGAGAGTGGATAACGAACTCATCCCATACAAATTGTTTGCTTTTTGGACTAATAAGTCCTGTTTTTATACCGGTATTACAAAGCCAGTCATGATAAATGATTAGCTGGTCTAAATTATCACCAACAAGTTGTTTACCCCAGTCAGGAACTTGGGGTTCAAAAGTCATTCTTCTTCTTCAGGCGCAAAGACTACTGATCTGTAGGGTTCTCTTCCTTCAGAATATGACTTTATTCCTTCAAAATTTGCAGCTGCATCATGTAGGGTTTTACGATCTACAGAGTTCATTGGTTCTAACATGACTTCCTGCTTGTCTTCTAGTATTTGTTTACTTAGTCTTTCAGCGTAAATAGTAAGTGCTTCTTTACGTTTTAGTGCATAGTCTGCAACATCAAGTCTGAGTCTGGTTCCTGCACCTGTTTTTCTTTGCACCACTGTTCTGGTTAATTCGTGTAAAGATCTAATGATAAAACCTTTGTCACCAACAAGTGCTTCTGTTTGCTCTCCAGTAACTTTGACTACTAAATTATCATCTTCCAAACTACCCTCAACATCACCTTTGAGGCCAAAAGACTTGACTAGTCCTTTCAAAAAATCAATTGAAACCTTGAGTTGTTCGTCTTTATCAGCCTCAACCCTTGGTTTTTTTGAATCATATTGCTTTTTATACCCATTTTTATTGGAATTTTTGGAATTATTATTTCTATTATTATTGCGTCTTTTGTTTGTATAGTTTCTGGAACCACCGTTTCTTACAGAGACTCTTACAAGCGCTTTTGTGCCACCGACACCAAACACTCCGCCTTCTGGTTCTCGAAGTATGTTTATGTTTGCTTGAGTTGCGTCTTCTAAATTTAATTCGTTTAGACCTGCTTTTATTGCATCATCAATCGACCTGGCTTCAACTTCAACCCATTTGTTATTTGCCACTATTTTCTCCTTCTTTTTTTGCGGTTTTTGCGAGGATCTTCCTGAATTGGATTTGACTGTGAATCTTCATTGTTTTCCTCTTTTTTATCTTCTTTTTTAACCTCTTCGCGGTCGTCTAGCTTAACAATTAAAGCTTGTTGACCTATTCGAAATATATTTCCAGTTAAAAAGTAAACAACAAGCCCAGTGGGTAATGTCCAAGATATAAATCCAAAAAATATTGGCATTACTTTACCCACCATTTGCATTTGTTGGGCCTGAGGATTGTCGCTTTTACCTGTTTTTTTTGTAATTTGTTGTTGCTGATATAAAGCTGTCAAAATAACAAACAATATCAGTATTAAATATGGAATCCTGTCAGCCCAACCCGCTACTTCTGAGGGTGGAATTTGAAGGTCCATATTAAAAAATGTAAGACTTGTGCTTACTTCAAGATCTTTAAAAAGAACAGAAGTTGAGGGAATAAAGCTAAGAGGTTCTCTTAAAACTCTAAACAAAGCAAACCATATAGGCATCTGAATGATGAGAGGAAGTATGCACCCAAGAGGGTTGATTCCTTTTTCTTTATACATTGCAGCCATGGCTTTGTTGAGCTCTTCTTTATTGTCCTTGTACTGTTTCTGAAGTTTTTTAATGTCTGATTGTGCGTCTTGCATTCTTTTAGTAGATCTGGTTTGTCGAAGTGTAAGGGGGAAAATAATGACATTAATAATTACAGTTAAAATAGCAATTGCAAACCCATATGAAAGCGTAAAATCATAAACATATGAGAGTAAAAACCCAATTGCGAGTGCGAATGGTTCTAATATTGCCAATTTTTACCAAATTTCTTATATAATGGGTTACAAATTGCTATTCTTTTTAAAACAACAGGGGTGGTTTTAAACAAACCGTTTGTCTCAAGGCTTTCAGTTATTACCTGGGAACAGGTTGGGTAGTATAAACAATTACCACTGCCTAACCCGAGGTAGGAAAGCAAAGATCTACAAACCTGGTACAAAACCGTAACAATTTTCATTTTTATGTCTTAAAGCAGTGGATGTCTAGTTAATATGTTTTTGATTTCAATTAATTTAAGCTTCGGTGCTTTTGTGCTTCCCTCAACCAAAATATCTAAATTTAACTCTGTTTCTAAACCCCTAACTGCTTCTTTAATCCTTCTTTTAAATCTATTCCTGTTTACAGCGTTGGCGTGTTTGCTTGAAATGCTGATACCAAGTCTGTTTGTACCAACAGTATTCTCTTTTACAAAAACTTTTACGCCTTTATCTGCAAAGCAGAACTCTTCTTTTCTTAGGTTTTCAAAATGACTTTTTTTATTTAGTGCAGTAAATTTCACTAAAAACCTAGGCAGATATAATTTTACGACCTTTTTTTCTTCTTCTTTTAAGAATTTCGCGACCAGCTCTGGTTCGCATTCTTGATCTAAAACCGTGTTTTCTGCTTCTTTTTCTATTACTAGGTTGATAAGTTCTTTTCATTTTTTACCTTTAACTAACAATAAATGAATAGAGTATTTAAACAAACCAAAATTATTTTTTAATTTTGCATGTTCGCGAAAACATTTTTTAACTCGCGAAAAACAAACTAACTAGGATTCTATAACAACATGGAATTGTTGGTTATTTGACAGTTTTGAACATATAATCCTCAGTAAACATTGGGTTTCTTGAATTATTGATAAACCTTGTGAAAAATTAATATGTTTTTCACACTCTATGAAATTTTCACACTGTCGTTTAAGTTTAATGAAGTTGTAAGCGGAGTTATGAATAGTAAGGTTGATGAATTTCTTTCTTGTTTAAACAATGAGATAGAAAACAAGACAGATAAATATTGGTTGGAACAAGTTGTCTTCGAAATTGGGGATGATGAAAACCTAAACATAATTGTAAATTCTGAGTTTATTAAAAACTCAATTGAAAAAAAGGTTCTAGACACCATAAAAAGGGTTTATAAAAGCATAAATAAGCTTGGTGATTGTGTTTTTGTTCTTGATAAAACCTTATCTATTCCTACCAACGAATTTGAAGTAGTAGAAGAAGTTAAGGTTGAAGAAGACGCACCTATTCAAGAGCAACCCACCTATGAACTGGGTGTTTTTGATGAATTGTTTATTGGAAGTTGTAATAATCTTGCAGTAACAGCTGCTAAAAATGTTGTCACAAGTCCTGGAAAAAGGTTCAACCCATTATTTGTTTATGGAAAACCCGGCGTTGGCAAGACTCACTTGCTGAAAACAATTGAAAGATCTTCCGTTTCTTCTTTTTATATTGATTCTGAGTCTTTTCTTGAGTCATATATAAGTGGAATTAAAAATAAAGACATAGATGTTTTTAAAAATAAAATAAGGTCGGTAGATATATTATTAATTGACGATATTCAGTTTTTTCTAGGAAAAAAAGGGGTTTCTGAAGAGTTGTTTCATACAATTAATTATTTTCTAAACAACTCAAAAGCGGTGGTGTTGGCATCAGACCAAAAACCCCAAGAACTTATTGGTTTTCCTGAAAGGTTGGTTTCGAGAATTCTAAATGGATTAGTTACAGATATAGAAAAACCTGATCAAAAAATGTTTTCTGAGGTTTTAAAAAGAAACAACCTTGAATATGGTGGGAACCTTATAACTAAAAAAGAGTTTGATTTATTAACCTCTTTGGAGTTTCAAAGCTTCAGAGAAATTAATGGTGTTGTTAATAACCTTATAATCAACAAACAAACAGGAACTGGAAACTCTAACTATGTTGCAGAACTTGTTTCTATGTACTCCAACAATAAAGTGTTGGAACTTACCCCAGAGTTTATTCTTGATTATTGTTCTGATCTATACCAAGTAGATAAAAGGTTAGTGTTGTCAAAAAACAGAAGTGAGCAGGTTAGTAATGCTAGACATCTTTTTATTTACTTGATGAGAAAACACACTGAGTACTCGTTAAATCAAATTGGTTTATACGTAGGTAACAGGTCTCACTCTACAGTTTTATCTTCAATTAAAAAAGTTGAAGACTCTCCTGGTTTGAAGAAAGAAATAAACATTTTCAACAATAAAGTTTCTTCTAAAGAAAATCTGTTAACAAGGGTCTAAAATGTTTAAAACTTACAACATAAATTTGTCGTTGTTTAAGTCTTTAATGGGTTTATTAAACAATTTAAACAGTTTTATTGTTGTTATATATATAAAGGAATAATTTGAAATTTAAAACGAAAACAAAAGATCTAAAAGAAGTAGTTTTATCTGTTTCTAGAGCTGTTGATGTTAAGCCGTCCACCCCTTCTCTTCAAGGTTTATATATAAAAGTTAAAGATGGTTCGTGTGAAGTTATAGGCTCTGATTTGGATTTAGTCATTAAGGCAAAACTTAATGTTGACTCAATGGTTGATGGAGAGTGTTTAGTTAACGCAAGAATTTTATCTGAAGTGGTGAGGAAAATGTCGTCAGGAGAAATTGTATTCTCCGATCTTGGTAATGAAGTAATGATTGAAGCTGATAAATCAGAATATAAACTAAGAAAACTTGATCACCTAACATACCCCAAAGCTTTACTAGAGAACTCTTTTGAACAGGAAAACAGCCAAAAACTAACTCCTTTTGAACTTTTTACAGCACTTAGAAAGGTAGGTATAGCAGCATCTCCAGAAGGAGGAAAACCAATACTAACCGGTGTTTTCTTTGATAATGATGGAGAAAAAACAACACTTGTCTCGACAGACAGTTACAGGTTGGCAACAAACACAATATCCAACTTACCTATAGACGATGCAGGAATTGTTTCTTACAGGTCTCTAAACGAAACCATAAAACTTTTTGAAGACAGTGAACAAGACATTTTTATAAACTCAACAGAAAGAGAACTTCATTTTTATAACGAAAAATACTATACATCTGTTAGAAAACTTGAGGGAAACTACCCCGAATACCAGGCTCTTTTTCCAAAAGAGAACGTTTTCTCAATAGAGGTTGATAAAAAAAAGATACTGGAATCCCTGGACAGATCGACTGTAGTTGCTGAAGGGTTTATACCTGTGACATTAAAAGTGGTTGACGAAAACAATCTCAACATATCTTCCACAAACAAAGATATTGGTGGTGGAGTAGAAGAAATAGATATAAAAATTCTCGGTCTTGAAGTAGGAGACGTGACAGATTTTCAAATTTCTTTTAACCCAAATTATTTAATCCAAGGCATAGAAGTCTTAGATGGAAACAAAGCCTTTTTACGATTTTCTGGAAATGACAAACCAGCTGTTATTCAAGGCGAAGAAGAAACATACCAGTATTTACTTATGCCTGTTAGAACTAACGAATAGTGCTGAATAAAGAACCAGAAAAAATTAATCCAAACAACAATTCTTTAGGTATAAATTTTAAAAACTCAAAAAAAATAGAAAACTACATTACTAACAGTCATTACAAATGGGTAGACGATGTTGTGACAGGACCAGTTTTAGGAGACACCCTGGTGGTTTATGTTGATAACTCCAGAGTGAAAAAAATCGTACAATTAGACGAACAAAACTTAATTGTAAATATTGAGAAAAACACCAAAATAAGCCTTAAAAACATAGATATTCAAATATCTAATCTCAAGCAATAATCTAGGAATCTAGTAAAATAGGAGTTCAGCAGGGGCTGTAACAAATGAATAGAAGCGTATCTTGGAGATAATTCGTGTCTAAAAAAGATTCAAATAGTTATGATTCAAAAGATATAAAAATTCTTGAGGGTCTAGAAGCAGTAAGAAAAAGACCAGCAATGTATATTGGTTCGACCGGACCAAACGGTTTACACCATCTTATCTGGGAAGTATTAGACAACTCTGTAGACGAAGCTATGGCCGGAAGGTGTTCAACAATCAAAGTAGCTCTAGAGAAAAATGGATCTGTTACGGTGGAAGACGATGGAAGTGGAATACCAGTAAAACCTCATCCGAAAACAAAAGTTTCAGCACTTACTACAGTTTTAACCACCCTTCATGCTGGTGGAAAGTTTGAATCCGGAGCATATACAGTTAGCGGTGGCTTACACGGAGTTGGAATTTCAGTGGTTAATGCTCTATCAACCTTTGTAAAAGTCGAGGTTCAAAGAGATGGGTATTTTTGGAATCAAGATTTTGATTTAGGTAAACCAAAATCGAAAATTAAAAGAGGAAAAGTTTCAAAAAAGACCGGAACTAAAGTCAACTTTTTAGCTGACCCTGAAATATTTGATGAAACACAAACCTATGACTACAACATTGTTTCCGAAAGACTGAGACAAACCGCTTTTCTAAACAAAGGCTTGAAAATAACCCTTGTTGACAACAGGGTAAAACCAGCAACAAAGGAACAGTTTCACTTTAAGGGTGGATTGGTTGATTTTGTTGAGTATCTAAATGAGGGATTCGAACCACTACACGATAAAATCATATCTTTTTCAGATCAAACAAAAGACTCAGAGATTGAAGTTGCTCTACAGTGGAAAAACGAAGACGATGTTACGGTAAAAAGTTTTGCAAACAACATCCACACACTTGAAGGCGGTACTCACGAAGAGGGACTTAGAACTGCAGTAACAAAAGCTATTAATGATTTCGCAAAAAAAAGAAACCTACACTCAGATATTTCACTAACTGGAGATGATATTAGAGAAGGTATGACAGGAGTAGTTTCGGTCAGAGTTAAAGAGCCACAGTTCGAAGGTCAAACAAAGACAAAACTTGGAAATACTGAGATGAAATCCAAAGTCCAGGTATTAATAAACGAAGAGTTTCCAAAGTGGCTTACAAAAAACACAAAAGAAGGTAGAGCCATTGTAGAGAGATGTGCGGTGGCTGCTAAAGCTCGCATGAGTGCAAAAAAAGCAAGAGAGCTAACAAAAAGAAAAAGCATTCTAGAGACTTCTGGGTTGCCTGGAAAACTTGCAGACTGTTCATCAACAGATCCAACCGAAAGTGAACTTTTTATTGTTGAGGGAGATTCTGCCGCTGGTCCGGCAAAACAAGCTAGAGACTCTAGGGTGCAGGCGATTCTTCCAATTAGAGGAAAAATTATTAATGTTCAAAAAGTAACCGAGAACAGAGCACTTCAAAATGAAGAAATCAGTGCTCTAATAAAGGCAATTGGTACTGGAATAAAAACACAATTTAATGAAGACGAGTCAAGATATGACAAGATTATATTTTTAACAGACGCCGATGTAGATGGAGCTCATATTAGAACACTTTTATTAACATTCTTCTTTAAATTTATGCCAGGTCTCATTACAAGTGGAAAAGTATGGATTTCAGAACCACCACTTTATAGGTTAAAAGCTGCTTCAGGCATTACCTACCTAAAAGACGACGAAGAATTAAATGCCTTTAAAAAAGAAAACAAGAACAAAAAATTTGATATAAGCAGATTCAAAGGTCTGGGTGAAATGAATGCTGGAGAGTTGTGGGATACCGCAATGAACCCAGAAACAAGAACACTTATTAAAGTAACTCTTGCTGATGCAAAAGGTGCAATGGCAAAAGCTTCAGATATGTTTGAGGTTCTTATGGGTAATGACGTTTCAAAAAGAAAACAGTTTATTGAAAAGAATGCAAAAGACGTAAGGTTCTTGGACGTATAATGCCTGCTAAAAAACCACCTGCAAAGAAAACTGCAGCTAAAAAGCCAGCTGCAAAAAAACCACCTGCAAAGAAGAAAGCAACCGCAACCAAAGAGACTAAACCTAAAGAAGTAATTACAAGCAACGGCACAATTGCAGTCGAAGATGAAATTTCAAAATCATTCTTAGATTATGCGATGTCCGTTATTGTTTCAAGAGCATTACCGGATGTAAAGGATGGCTTAAAACCCGTTCAAAGAAGAATTCTATATTCAATGTATGAAACAGGAATTAGACCCACAGGTCCTTTTAGAAAATGTTCAAAGGTTGTTGGTGATGTAATGGGTAACTATCACCCTCACGGCAACGAAGCAATTTATGGAACCTTAGTTAGACTCGGTCAACATTTCAGTACAAGGTATCCGTTAATCGAGCCTCAAGGAAATTTTGGTACCCCAGACGATCCTCCAGCAGCGATGAGGTACACAGAGTCTCGAATGTCTTCACTCTCATCCCAACTTCTAGATGGCATTGATGAAGATACTGTAAATTTTGAACCAAACTATTCGGGAGAAACCTCAGAACCAAAGGTTCTTCCAGCAAGGTTTCCAAACCTCTTAGTTAATGGAGCAGAAGGCATCGCAGTTGCAATGGCTACCAACATGCCACCATATAATTTACGTGAAGTTACAGAGGCTGTTAAGTTTGCAATTGCAAATAAGGACGCAAAGCCAAGAGATTTTTTGAAAATAATTAAAGGACCAGATTTTCCTACAGGAGGTTTAGTCGTGGACACTCCGACTATCAAAGATGCAATTTTGAAAGGAAGAGGCTCTATTAAAATTAGAGCAGTTGCAGATGTGGAAGAACTCGGAAGAGGTCGATCTGCGATTGTTGTAAAAGAACTTCCTTATCAAGCCTCTACAGATCGTATTATGGAGAAAATTGCCACGCTTGTACAAGATAAAAAACTACAAGGAATATCTGATCTGAGAAATGAAAGCAGCGATAGAAACGGTACAAGGTTAGTTGTTGAGCTAAAGAGAGATGCGGTTCCACAGGTTGTTCTAAATCAACTTTTTAAACAGACACAATTACAAGACACCTTCTCAGTTAACTCGGTTGCTCTTGTGGATGGTGTTCCCAAGGTACTCTCTGTCCCTGAGTTGATAAACTACTACATCGATCATCAAATTGATGTAATACAAAGAAGAACAAAATACAGACTAGACAAAGCTGAAAATAGACTCCATATTGTCGAAGGTCTTCTTTTAGCACTAAACAAAATCGATCAAATTATTAAAGTCATTAAAGCATCTAAAGATGTCGATACAGCGAGAAAATCTTTGATGACAAAATTTAAATTATCAGAAGTTCAGGCTTCACACATTTTGGACATGCCCCTCCGAAGACTTACAGCACTGGAAATGGAAAAACTTGAAGAAGAAAAGAAAGAGTTAAAGGAAACAATTAAAAAATTAGCAGCGATTTTGAAAAGTAGAGCCAAGCAAAACACAATATTAATCGAAGAACTAGAAGCTATTACTGACAAATTTGGTGATGAGAGAAGATCAAGAATTGTTCCAGATGTAGGAGAAGTTTCCATAGAAGATCTTATAGAAGATGAAGAAATTATCGTATCTGTTTCATCAAACGGATATGTAAAATCCGTCCCCTCTACCTCTTACAAGAAACAAGGCAGGGGTGGAAAAGGAGTAAAGGCTGCTTCATCAGACGAAGACGTGATAGAACACCTTCTTTCTACTTCAGTACACTCTTACCTACTATTTTTTACTGATCAAGGAAAAGTATATAGAGCTAAAGCTCACGAGATTCCAAAAACCAATAGAACTGCAAGAGGTTCTCTAATTCAAAATGTATTGTCAATGAGTCAAGATGAAAAAGTACAGGCAATTATAGACACCAGAGATTATGAGACAGAAAAGTTCTTATTAATCATGACCGAAAAGGGCACTGTCAAAAAATCTAAGTTCAAAGAGTTTGACTCTAACTACAAATCTTTACAAGCTATAAAGCTTAAGGATGATGATAAAGTTGTCTCTGTTAAAACAACTTCAGGTAAAGAAGATGTAATTCTTGTTTCTCAAAAAGGTCAAGCCATAAGGTTTGACGAAACAAATCTTAAAGCTCAAGGTAGATCAGCAATGGGAGTTAGAGGAATCAAACTTCGAGAAGGAGACAAAGTGGTTGGTGCTGCAACCTCAAGAGATGAAACGCTTTTATTTATTACTGCAAAAGGATACGGAAAACGTACTAAATTAGATGAATTTAGAAGAGCTGGAAGAGGTGGCCTGGGAGTAAAAGCTCTAAAAGTTACTGAAACCAAAGGAAATTTAGTAGGCGCACGATCTGTAGATGAAGATACAGAGGTTATGCTTATGAGTACAGGTGGAACTGCAATAAGATGTGCAGTGAAACAAATTAAACAAATGAGTAGAGCAGCACAAGGAGTTAGGGTCATGAAGCTTTCTTCCGAAGAAGAAGTATCAGCTTTCATACCAATAAAAAGTTAATTATGGTTCGTGTAAATAGAGTTAGAAGAATAATACGAAAAATTGATCCGTGGACAGTTTTAAAAGTCACTCTTGTGCTTAACTTCGTCGTCGCATTAACTGTTGTTCTTGGTTTCTCAATTATGTGGGTGTTATTAGTAAACGCTGGGGTTCCACAAGGACTAGAAGACATTGCAAGACGACTTGCACTATTAGACCAAGACGCTTCTCTTGTTGGAAACATAGAGCCATTATTTACTGGTTTAGTTTCCCTTGCAGCTGTGTACATGTTGACCCAGACCGCGATCGCCACAGTAGGTGCGTTCTTTTACAATTTAGTTTCAGATTTAGTTGGAGGTATTGAAGTTGTTGTCTTGGAAGAGTCACATTTGGACACTCCAGAAAAACCACAAAAAGTTAAGAATGCTCCAAACAATGAATCCAAAGAAACTGTCATGATGTCATTTGTTAACTCTATAAAAAAAGCAAGGGCAGACAGAACAGCAGAACAAACACCATCGACATCAGACCTTCCAAGACCAGATGTACCAAGGGATATCGAAGAGCCCACACTGATGGATGTTTTAAAAAATGAAGAAAACGAAGAAGACGATTCTCTTTAACCTGCTAACATCTTAAAAGAATACTGAAGCGAAGTTAGTGAGAGTCTAACGCTGTCCCGCAACTGTGATTCGAAAGATAAGTCAGGTCGCCTTCAATATTTATAAGACAACAATCCTCGAGAGAAGGAATGAAGTTTCTAAAATTTCTTACATTTTCTCAAGGTAAGAAAGGAAAATATGAAATATAAACTAATTTTTCTTGCCTTGTTATTTTCGATGTGCACGAATGTAACACAAGAAAGCAATGAAGAGATTAGGGTGATCTCACTATCAACAACCCACACCGAAGTTATTCAAACATTAGGTGGACAAGACACTTTAGTAGCTATAGACGCATTCTCTGAAGTTGATTTTCCAGTTGAAAGAATTGACGCATATACCGTAACAGCCGAAGAACTTGCACCACTAAATCCAGATGTTGTGATTTTAGCCTTTGACTTCAATGGGATTGTGGAAGGATTAGAAAACCAGGAATTAAACTATGTGTTATTACCTCCTGCAAAAAACTTTGAAGATGTTTATTCACAAATTGAAACAATAGGAGCACTTGTTAATAAAGAGAGCGAAGCATTTTCAACTACAAGAGATATGAAAATTGAGATTAACAGGATTTTAGACAATGCAAACTTTGGAAACACTTCTGTTTACCACGAAATAGGCTATTCTTACGGGATTTACAGTGTTAATTCTGATTCTCTAATTGGCCAGATTTACAATTCTTTAGGTGTCATAAATATTGCAAACAATACTGAAGACCCTTTTGGAAGTGGATACCCAGCACTAACAGAAGAGCAAGTCATTGAGTCTGACCCAGAGTATATAGTTATTGGTCACTCTGATTATTTGAATAAAGACCTATCAACACGCATGGGCTGGGAAGAAATAAATGCAATTGAGAACTCCAATGTTTACTTTCTTGATGAAAACTTAGCTAATAACTGGGGAACCACAACGGTAGAGCTAGTGGAGCAAATTGCTTTAACATTTGAAGAAAGTGCTCAAACCAACCCATATTCAGATTATTTACTATTACTATCATTATTGATTTTGGTTATGATTGTATTTTTCACAAATGGAATTAATACAAAAGAAAGGGTTTAGTAAAACATCATGAAGGGTTATTCAAACGACTTATATATTTTAGCTTTTGATCACAGAGGAACTTTAACCAAAGGCTTACTCGGAGTTGAAGGCAGAGCACCAACTGATGAAGAGATTGCAAGAGTATCTTCAATGAAAGACATAATCTTTGATGGATTTCTAGAAGCAAAAAACAACGGAATTTCTGGTGGAGATCCAGCAATATTAGTTGATGAAGCTTTTGGATTACAAGTACAAGAAAAAGCAAAAGAAATGGGTATTAAATTTGCTGCTCCTGTAGAAAAGTCTGGACAAAAAGTATTCGACTTTGAATACGGGGATGACTTTGGTGAAAAAATAAAAGAGGTCAATGCAGACTTTGTAAAAATTTTAGTTCGCTGGAACCCAGACGATGATGCAGACACAAGACAAATTCAGGGCGAAAGAATTAAAAGATTATCTGATTGGCTCGATGAAAATGAAAGAAAATTTCTTTTAGAGTTTTTAGTTCCTGCATCAGAACAACAGTTAGAAAGTGTTGGCGGTGATCAGGCTCGATATGACTCAGAAATTAGACCAAAGCTTGCTGTTCAGGTAGTTGAGGAAATGAGGGAGCGAGGAGCTGATCCAGATATTTGGAAGATTGAAGGACTAGACACCACTGATGACTGTGAAAATGTTTCAAAAGTAATAAAAGATGGTGGCAGAGAAGATGTAATAGCGGTCGTTCTTGGTAGAGGCGCAAATGATGAAAAAGTGAATGAATGGTTAAGAGCGGGATCATCAGTTGACGGCTACAAAGGTTTTGCTATTGGAAGATCTATCTTTTGGGATTCTCTCAAAGGATGGCATGCTGGTGAGAAATCACGTGAAGAGGCTGTTTCAGAAATAGCAAACTCTTACCTAAGTTTTATATCTGTATATCAAAACGGGAGTTAAAAAATGCCACAAGGCAAAGCAGTAATTGGACAATCGGGAGGTCCAACAGCTGTTATAAATAAATCACTAGTTGGGTTTATTAAAGAGGCTACCAAATCAGATTTCGATGAAATTCTTGGTGCAAGACATGGGTTAGCGGGTATGCTCAGTGAAGATTTTGTTGATTTATCAAACTTATCTGAAGCTCAGCTTTATGGAATGGGCAAAACGCCCGCTGCAGCGCTTGGTTCGGTGAGAAAAAAACCAACAGACTCTGACATAGAACAGCTTGTATCAATATTTGAAAAACAAAATATTAGAAACTTCTTTTATATAGGAGGTAACGATTCTGCTGAAACAGCAAACCTAGTTTCTGAAGGAGCAAAATCTATCGGATATGACATGAGAGCATTTCATATACCAAAAACTATTGATAATGACCTACTTGAAACAGACCACTGTCCAGGCTATGGTTCAGCTGCTCGTTTTGTGGCTCACGCCTTTCAAGGAGATGATGCAGATAATAGAAGCCTAAAAGGAATCAAGATAAATGTTTTAATGGGAAGACATGCTGGATGGCTTACCGCTGCGAGCACCCTGGGAAAATCTACTGAAGAAGATGGGCCGCATTTAGTATATGTTCCTGAAAAAGTATTCAAAATTGATGAATTTTTAACGGAAGTCAAAGAGGTTTATGATTCACTTGGAAGATGTGTAGTTGCTGTCTCGGAAGGTATTCATAACGAAGAAGGAGAATACTTTTTACAAACATATGCAAGCGAAACAGGATCTGGCCTAGCTGGGAAAAAAGATAGTCATGGAAACATTCAACTATCAGGCTCAGGGGCATTGGGTGATACGTTAACAAATATTGTTTCAGAACACATTGACGGAGCAAGAGTTAGAGCTGATACATTTGGATACTTGCAAAGGTCTTTCCTAGCCGACGTCTCCGAGGTAGACGCAGAAGAAGCAGAGAGAGTTGGTCAACATGCTGTTGTTGCGTCAAAAGAAATTCAAAGTGGTTCTGTAATTCTTAAAAGACAATTGTCAGAAACATATAGTTGTGATGTTGATGTTGTAGAGCTTAAGAAAGTTGCTAAGCACACAAAAGACA